>Ga0209725_1000150_pt1 | contig 42016 bp, 39 predicted proteins | sample I18A1metaG_FD_184145 | JGI IMG/M metagenome (GOLD analysis project Ga0209725, IMG submission 184145) | Lake sediment bacterial and archeal communities from Gulf of Boni, Indonesia to study Microbial Dark Matter (Phase II) - ​I18A1 metaG... | ecosystem: Environmental > Aquatic > Freshwater > Lake...
GCTTGTCAAGTCTAACGTATAGATTTCCTTTATCTAAATGTTGTTTAATTTCGCTGTTTAATAGTTCCTTTTCCAATATGCTTAAACCTAAGGATAGCTTCTCAAAAACTGTTTGGGCGGCGTTTTTCTCTTTTATCCGTGTTTCAAAAAGAATTATTGGGTTTCCATGATGACCAGTTAAATTGGTTTTTTTAAAAGCAACAATGTCAATTAATTCTGGTGAAAGAATGTTGCGTACTGCGTTCAAAACTTTATCTACTTCCTCGGTTGCGTGGGCAAAGACCCGAATATCAATGTATCCTATCGGAATTTTAGAAGACAAACAGCACCACTGTTTCTTATTAAGTCATTTTAACTTTTAGATTTTCCCTTAGATTTAGACTCGACCTTCTTACTTTCTAAAAAAGTTTTAACAACCTCAACATTTTCTTCATGAGTTGTTCTTCTCCTAGAATCTACTGGTATGCCAAACTTTAATGCTTCTTTTAAACTCAATCCTGCCCTTTTCAGTTCTTCTCGGCTGAAGCCCTTTCCATGGCGCTGTTTCCCGCTTTTTTTGAAGGCTTTCGGTTTGGCTGCCATCATGGACGCTATTTTTCTCCTTTGCCAGCCTTTTTGCTCGGTCTAAATTTTTCTGCTCCGCGCCCTTTTATTCTTAGGCTTCTGACTTTTTTGCCTGCACTTGTTAGGCCTCTGAAAACTCTTCTATGATGCTGTTTTTGGCATATCCAGTTAATGTCTTTGTCAGCTTTTATCGCTGGGTGACTGGGATCAACCATTATAACTTCAAACCATTTTGAGCGGCCGTCTTCGCCTACCCAGTAGGAGTTTAGAACTTCAAGGTTTGGAAACTTTCTTGCAGCCCTTTCCTCAGCGATCAGTTTCAGGCTTTTAGTAGGCTTAAACTTTTTGACACCCATGCGTTTCGGTCTTCTTCCAGCCTTAGGTCTTTGCTTTCTTAATCCTCCTCTTCTAACACGGACACAAACAATAACAAACCCCTGCTTTGCTTTGTAGCCCAGTTTTCTCGCTCTGTCCAGTCGTGTTGGTTTTTCTACACGAAATATTACTGGTTGCCTACGCCATTCTATTAATCTTTGGCGCATTAACTCTTCTACGAAAGATTTTTCTGGGGTTGCCCATGCCTCAGCAATGTATTTATATGCCATTTTTATCTCACCCTTTTCAGTTTATGGTTCAGCCTCTACTGCTACATCCCAGCGGACATTTAATCCGCCTGCAGCTCTGATTCATAGCATCATGCAGCAAAATAAACTTTTCCAGCAAATTTTTATTAATTTCAGTAATTTTTCGCTTTTTAAACTAAAATGAGGAGAAAAGAGAATTCTAACGCGGTTTCTTGTGGGTTATGGTTTTCTCTTCTTCTAGTTCTTTGACGCGTGTTTCGATGAATTCTGCAACTTTCTTTTGGGTGTATCTCTTCTCTTCCTCTTGTTTTTTCAGTTGGTCTTTTATGGTTTCGAGAACTTTATCCATGTCAAAAGGCTTCAATACGTAGGCGTCTGCGCCTCTGTTTACGGCTTCGATAGCGTTTTGCAATGATGGATAGCCAGTAATAATTATTTTCCGCATTTTAGGCATCGTATCTTTTACTTTTGTGAGAAGTTTTGTTCCTTCCATGTCTGTGAGTCGAATGTCTATTAAAGCCAGGTTGTAGAATTTGACTTTAGACTTTTTGATGGCTTCTGTTCCATTTTTCGCCGTGTCAACAGCATATCCTTCTTCTTCCAGTATTGTTGCAAGGACTTTTCTTACGCTTTCGTCGTCGTCGACAACAAGGATTCTGGCACGTTCACCCATACTTTTTCACCTCCTTCTTCGATTTTAGGTTTGATAGGGATAGTTACCGTGAATGTGGTTCCTTTGCCAACGATGCTTTCAACGGAAATGCTGCCTCCGTGGGCTTCTACGATGCGTTTACAGATTGCTAAGCCTAAACCCATTCCCTTTGCTTTCGTCGTGAAAAACGGTGTCCAGATTTTTTCCATGATTTCTTTTGTCATGCCTATTCCAGTGTCAGCAAAGGCGATTTCCATGTTGGCATTCGATTCTCTGCTTGTAATTGCAAGTTTTCCACCGATAGGCATAGCGTCGATTGCATTTTTTATCAAATTGCTGAAAACTCTTTTCATCTTTTCAACATCCATCTTTATTTTTGGTTCGCTTTGCGTTAAGTCTAATACTTTGGCATTTTCAGGAACTTCAACTAAGGACAATGCGTCTCTCACAATTGATTTTGGAGTAGTTTCAGTCAGCTCTAATCGTATTTCTTTTGAGTATTCCATGAGATCAGTTATGATTTCTTTTGAGTGTTCAATGTTCTTTTCAATAAGCTCTAGCATTTCTATTGTTTTCTCATCCATTTTTGGGCCTAGTTTCTTTTTCAAGTAGTATGTGGCGCCCTTTATGCTCGTTAATGGATTGCGTAGGTCGTGGCCAACCATTGCTGCCACTTGTCCGATGGCGGCGAGTCTTTCGGATTTGATTAGTTGTTCCTGAGCCTTTTTCAACTGTCTAGTTCTCTGTTCAACCAGTTCCTCTAGGTGCTGAGAATACTCCTCCAACTTCTTCTCCATCTGTCTTCGTTCGGTAATGTCTTTGTACAATCCCACAGTGCCTACGAGTTCGTCGTCAACGATGATTGGGGCACCCGATATGGACACTGGAACTAAAGACCCGTCTTTTCTTTGTCTAATAGTGTCATAATAAACAGGCCCTTTCATGAATTTTTCTCCCAGCATTTTCGCTTCTTCCATCTTATTCTTTGGCACTACAATGTCGTCGATGTGTTTGCCTTTGACTTCATCTAAAGAGTAGCCAAAAAGCTCACAGAAACGAGGGTTAATATCCAAGATACGAAAGCCCGAATCCATGTAGACAGCTGCCTCAGGATTATCCATAAACAACCGTTCAAACTTCTCTTGGCTTTCTCGTATCTCTCTCGCCTGCTTCTCCAAGTTTTTAGCGTGCTCCAAGTTGCTCATTGCAGTGGCGGCGTGAGACGCCAAGATTTCAAGCAACGCTTGATCTTTTTCATCAAAAGCGTTTAACGATCTACTGTCTACGCCTATAACCCCAAGGACCTTGTGTCCAAACTTGACAGGTACATCGAGTCCAGAGCGTATGCCAGGCGAAAATACGACCCAGTTTGGATCCTTTTCTGCATCTGGAATATTGATCGACTTGCCGGTCGTCGCAACTTTGACGCTTACGCCTCCCTTTGACCCATCTAACGGTAGCCTGATGGAAAGAGCATCTGGATATCCGCGCTGATCCACTGTGCAAAGCATGTCTTTGTCTACAATCATGAAAAATGCGATTTCAAAGCCCAGTAACTTCTCCGCGGCGTCTAATGTTAGCCGATATATTTCTTTCATGCTCTCTGCCATGTTTAGTTTCTGACTGTGAATGTTCAATGCTGAGAGTCTTTCCTCATAATGTTTCCTTTCTTTTTCCGCTATCTTTCGATCAGTAATATCTCTTGCAGTAAGTTGGAAGCCGACTGGAACCCCGAACTTCTTGATTAATCTGCCCTCTACTTCCGCCCATATCCATTCTCCGTCTTTGCGCTTGAACCGACCCTCTAAAAGGCGACTGATTTTCCCCATTAATCTCTCCTTCATCCGTTTTGCGAGTAACTTCAATGTTTCATCGGACATAATACCAAGCTTGAAACTGTCCTTGCCGACGATCTCCTCACGCGAATAGCCTATGGATTCTTCGAATCTCTTGTTGACATAAGTGATTTTTCCCTTGAGATCGACATTGCATACGGCGATTGGAGCTTCTTCCATCAAAGTCCTGAACCTTTCCTCAGATTTCTGCAGTGCTTTCTCTGCTTTCTTGCCTTCGGCATTTTCTCTTACAATTCTGCTACCGTTTATTTGCATCGAGCAACTTCCGTGACAGGGGGTTCTTGCTTAGTAAAGTTTCCTCAATTGTCTCATTTAACATGTATGAACGTGAAGTCTAAATTGCAAGTATCACAAATGTTCAGAATCAGACCAGACTCGGACAACAAAGTTGCAATGGAAGTCGCTTCTAATCAAATAATTAAGAGGGCTATGCAATCAATACGAAAACAAGTAGTTTAAAGGCTACATGCTTTATTTAAGCTATGCTGCATGGACATTTACGTTTGACGAACTAGCAGTTGGGCTAGATGCTCCACTCCTAACGAAGAAAATTTTAATGATGCCATAAATTAGATTATAAGCACCGAAGTCGAAGGATAAAGTCAAGCTAAAGAAGTCTGAATCAACCTATGACTAAACCCAACATTGGTTTGTCTATGCTTTACTGTTTAGGCGAATCCTTCCAGAAAATGACTGAACGCCTTCATAGAGCAGAAATAGCCTACATAGAAATTGTTGACGACGGATTTCACGCGCTAAACAAGCAGAGGGTTTCAATGCTCAAAAGCATAGGAGAGTCATGTGGCTTAAAATACTCGGTGCACGCGCCCTTTGCAGACATAAACATCGCTTCGCCTTCTAAACCAATGCTTAAGGCTATGCTTAAAAGACTAGAAAAATCAATCTCTTACGCAAGTGATTTAAACGCCTATGTGTGGGTTTTTCACCCGGGACTAGAAACCGGCGTTAGCATGTTCTATCCGGGCATGGGCTGGCTTCAAAACCTAAAAACCGCTCGGCTACTACTCAAAATTGCAAGCGATTACGGCGTGAAAATAGCCATAGAAAACGTGCCCGAACCATACCCATTCTTAATGAAGAGTGTTGAAGATTTCACCAAGTTTTATGATGAGATTAACGAAGACATAGGCTTGGCTTTTGATGTCGGACATGCAAATTTGAATGGGCAAACAGAACGCTTCCTAACGATTCTCGCAGGTAAGATTGTGCATATACATGCTCATGACAATCAAGGGAAAAGCGACCAACACCTAGGAATAGGCTACGGAAACATTGATTGGAAAAACGTTGCAAATCTATTAAAAAGAATATCCTATGATAAACTTGTAATTATTGAGTCTTTTGAGCACATTGAGGAGAGTATGCACAAGTTAAAACAATTGTTCGCTTAAGTTTTAACTGTCCAAAAGCGGAATTTCTATTTTCATGAAATCTTCTGCTACTTGTGTGTTTTTGAAAATTTTCTGTGCTTGCTCTAAAAGTATGCTTGTATCTTCGTATCTTGCACTAACATGCGTAAGAATTAGCTGTTTCACCTTTGCTTTTTTGGCATGTTTAGCCGCTTGATCTGGTGTTGAGTGGCCGTCTTCTTCGGCTTTTTCAGCCAACTCGTCATCTAATGTGGTGTCGTGAATAAGCAAATCTGCACCAGCCGCGAACTTCACAAAGCCTTTAAAAGATCTTGTGTCACCTGAATACACTATTTTTCTTCCCGTTCTGAGTGGCCCTGTAACGTCTTCAGGCTTTACAACTCGACCATCTTGCAACTTAGCCTTATGCCCATGCTGTAGTTTTGACCACAAAGGTCCTTCTGGAATGCCTAAGACTTTTGCTTTTTCTGGATGGAATTTTCCAGGACGAGGCTTTTCCACTAATGCGTAGGCTAGGCTTGGGATTACATGGTTTGCCCAAACTGCTTGAACAGCGTATTCTTGTTCTTCGCATACAACGCCTGCCTCATGTATCTCGTGAATTTCAACTGGAAAAGTCAAGACGAACTGGACAGTTTCTCTAATGTCTTCTAAGAAGCGTTTTATTCCGGGCGGTCCATAAACATCAAGCTTTCTTTCTCGGTCAAGCAAAGCCATTGTTTGTAATAGTCCAGGCAAGCCTAGAACGTGGTCGCCATGCATATGCGTAATAAAAACTTTCATTTTTCTATGGAAACCAGCCTTAGCCTTTATCATCTGCCTCTGTACGCCTTCGCCGCAGTCGAACATTATCTGTTCGCCCTTGCGTTGTATAAGTATGGCGGGTAAACTTCTTTTTGGGGTTGGAACGCTTCCAGCAGTGCCTAGGAAAACAACCCGCAAACTCATAGGGTTTACACCTTTTCGAAGATGGCTATTTCTCTTGTTAGGCTTCTGTGAACATAAACAAAGTGGGATTCTAAATGATTATAGCCTAAAACTGTGCCTATGTGTCCAATGTTTAATGTTTTTGGTGCAGCCATGCAAACCCGCCGTCCATTATTAAGCATGCCGTGAACAGTCATCAAAACTTCTTCAACTATCTGCTTCGTAGTTCGCTTTCGGGTGGTTGCAGACCTACCATAAGGCGGGTCTGTAACTACGCAGTCAATTTTTGTTATTGGTGGGTTTCTTGCATCCGCAACTATTACGCCTTCAGGTTTAATGTTGAAGTAAGCCAAATTTTTTAGGCTTCCCCTTACCATGCGCCTTTGAATGTCCAAGCCTAAAACATGACATCCTATAAGCGCAGCCTCAATAAGCATGCTTCCAGTTCCGCAGAACGGGTCAAAGAGGAGTTCTCCGGTCTTGGGTTTGGCGAGGTTCACCATGCACCTTGCAAGTTTTGCTGCCATCGCTGAAGGATGAAAAAAAGGCTTTTTCTTCGGACGCCTTTCAACAAATGGGTTTGGCGCAATTTCAGCAAGTTTGACCCCAAAAATAAATTTTTCATCTGTTAAGATGCCCATGAACGTTTTATCTGGGTTTTTCAGGTTCACCTTTGCTTTTGTTTTTTCTTTCAGTACGAGTTCGCCGAGTTTTCTTTCAAGAGCCATTCCATCAATTTTTGAAGCGTAATTCTTCACACGCTTTATGCGAACTACAAAGCTTTCTCCATCATCTAAAACTTCGTTTAGGCTTATGGAATGCGTAGCCTTCACTATTTTGCTTGTTTCTGCTTCGCAACTGAATAGTTCTAATCCGCAAATTCTTGTGAATGCTGCTCTACTTTTGATGGCTTCTATGCAGTCTAATTCTGCTTCAAGCCTTAATGCTTGGTCAAGTTTTTCCAACGGTTTAAAAGCGTAATCTTCTGCTTCAAGTATAGTCTTTAATTCAAAGGCTGGCAGAGTTTCATGTTCGCCAGAAAGCAGAAAGAAAAGTTTAGCCACTTTTATGCTCCTTTAATGCGCTGCTTATTAGGGGTGCAAGGGAAACCTTGCTCACATGGCTTGGAACACTATCTGTGCCTACGATTTCTTCCACTCCACTTTCAAGAATTCGCTTTTCAGCATCTCCTATCAGAAGTGGATGAACACAAGCAGCATAGACCTTATCCGCGCCAAGTTCCCTCATAATTTTTGCTGCTAAAGCTATAGTGCCTCCAGTGCTGATTAAATCGTCGAAAATTATCACAGTTTTCCCATACACGTTAAGTGTTTTCTTTTTCATGGTTATTTGTCCTGTGTAAAGGTCTCTGTGTTTCTCTAAACAGCCACATTCATCGCCTAGAACGGTCTTTGCTTCTTCAGCAAGCCATAATGCACCGTCATCCGGCGCAAGTGCAAACGCTTTTTTAAAACCTTTCTGTTTGAAGTGTTCAGCTAATAGTGGAATTGCAGAGATTGTTTTGGCTGGAAACGGAAACTTTGCTAAAACCTTTGCTTGATGAACGTTAACTGTTATTAGTCTGTCAACTCCAGCTACCTTAAGCATACGTGCAACGGCTTCTATGCTTATGGCTTCGCCTTGAAGGAACACCTTATCTTGACGTGCATAGGCTAGATAGGGCACGACTGCAGTTATTTTTTCTGCGCCATGTCGCTTGGCTGCATCGGCAATTAATGCTAACTGTATAAGTCTAGTATCCTGCGGTGGACTTGTAGTTTGCACTATGGCTGCTTCCTCATTTTGAACTGTGCCTTCGAGTCTTACGTAGGATTCCCCATCTGGATAAGTTTTAAAAACCAGCGGCACTGCTTCTACGCCTAACAACTTCGCTACTTTTTCCCCTAACTGTTTGGAGGCTGGTCCCGGAATTATTTTCATACGTTTCCCCGCACTTAGATGTCACGTGTTTACATTTTAGATTTTCCAGATGCCTTATACTGTTCTATTAGTTCTTTTGCTCTGTCCATGCGGATTTTGCGTTCTTCAACCATCTTTTCAGCCACTAAATCTATTAACTCGTCTGTTGCGCCTGCTGCTACGGCTATGTTTCTTGCGTGAAGAGACATGTGACCACGCTGTATTCCTTCGTGAGCTAATGCGCGCACCGCTCCAAGATTTTGAGCTAAACCCACAGCCGCTAAGACCTCAGCAAACTCGTTGGCCGTTTTTACGTCCAAGATTTTTACAGTTATTCTTGCTATTGGATGCGTCCGCACAGCTCCGCCTATGAGGCCTACTGCCATTGGTAGCTCAATTGAGCCAACTAGGTCGCCGTTTTCGTTTTTCTCCCATGTTGAAAGCGATGTGTAGTGACCGTTTTTGACTGCGTAAGCATGGGCTCCAGCTTCAACTGCGCGGTGGTCGTTGCATGTTGCAATTATGACGGCTATTATGCCGTTTAGAATGCCCTTGTTGTGCGTCGCTGCTCTGTACGGGTCTGCAGCTGCAAAAGCATAAGCATTCACTATGCCGTCTACGACTTCTTCTCCGCCAACAGCCTCTTTTGGCACGACACACCATGCCCTTGCCAGTCGTTTTGTGGCTAAATTGGAGATTATTCGTAAGTAGACGCGGCCGCCTGTTATGCGTTCTATCATTGGGGCAACAGCTTCAGCCATTGTATCAACGGCGTTAGGGCCCATGGCATCGCGGCAGTCTACATGCAACTCTGTGATGAGCATCGGTCCTTGTGTTGTGTAGATTATCTTTGCGTCTAAATCTTTTGCTCCACCGCCGACGGAAGCTAACACAGGGTCTTGGTCATTTGCCTTCTTTAGTATTTCTTCTTTCGCTTGTATCACTCGCATCTTAGCAGCATAGGGGTCTTTTATGCCTACGGTTTGTATTTGTCCAATCATTATTGGTGGTGTGCTGTTTGTGTAGAAGCCTCCGCCCTTACGTATCATTTTCGCAGCGTTGCTAGCTGCAGCTACGACTGAAGGCTCTTCGATAGCCATAGGAATCAAATAATCACGTTTGTTTATGAGGAAGTTTACTGCTATTCCAAGCGGTATGGGAATGGCGCCGACGACGTTTTCTATCATTCGGTCAGCCAAGTCCAAAGGCAAAGAACCAGTATTCTGCAGCAAAGTCGCTTCTTCATCTGATAAACCAGCAAACTCCCTAACGAATTGCAAGCGCTCTTTAGGGCTACGCTTGTAGAAGCCTGAAACCAAGGAGGACTTACTCATATGATTATTCACCACAAACTCTTACTATCAATCAATAAGGCATAAAAATGCTTCCAAAACTTGCGAATTTTGCTGAATTAAATATAATCCATAAACAAGCAGCTTGAGCGTTGTAGATTTGTCTCGACGAGGCAGAAAGCTTTTGTCGAGACAATTGAGCCGTCTGAAGATTAAAATATAATCCCTCTAGCTTGCACGTATTAAATGGGGTTACGTCATTATTGCCTTATTTGTATGCATGATAATCTTGTCTTTTCCCATAGGGAAGATAATTGATAAAGTTGTAGAAAAATTCCTTTAGTTCTGTCAAGATCAAAATATAATGCATGCATGCTTCTGTAACCACGAATTTTACGTAATCATATAGAGAGCATAAGTTGAAGTATCTGGCTTAAGAATTTTCAGGTACGTATAAGTTTAAGATGTGCCCGTTGCATTTGTTGACGCGGTTGTGGTTATGTAGTATACTTACAATAGGTATATCAGGATAAAACTTCTTCTGGGGAGCCTTCATTTGTTTCGCTTCTTTTTTGCATCTTCTTCTTGAGCCGCTTCGTTACGAAACTGCTTTTAAAAGGAATTGTCATCCCCGCAAAAGCGATTATGGAATAACTATTACCCGAGCCTACGCTGTTCTCGTCTGCAGTAAGTGTGATGGTTTGATTTTCTGACGAAACAAGTTGAGTAGTGTTTCCGATCACTAAAGAATAAGAAGCACCACCATACTGAGTAAACGTCAGCGTATTATTTGGCAAATTAAGCAACTGCACTTGGCCATTGTTTCCAGTCAGACCTGATGTTATCTTGTTGCTCTGCACGCTTGTTGAGTTATAAACAGTGACATTTGCACCAGCAAGGGTGGCATTCTGAACGCTTTCTTGAACTAAAACAGTGACATCATAGAGTTTGCATTGAACATTTATTGTTTTGTCAGAATCCATTGTGACTGAAAATGTACCGTTCACCCAAAAGCCATAATAACTAACTTTGATTTGAACTGTTCCGCTTACAAGAGTCCAGTTTGCCCAACCATTTTCATCACTAATTTGAACATCACTGTCTTTGTAAACATGAGCTCCTTGAATATTATCAGTCAAGTCCCAGTCACGAACACGAAGGTTAAGATTAAATCCAAGAGTGTAATCTACAACAATCCAAAACTCACTAACTTGTATAATTTCATCCGAAGCTAAAGTCGATGCACGACTTCCTATCTCTAAAGCGTTAACTTCAGACCATGTCCAAGCTTGTCCACTATTCGGATTTGTTGTTCTTGCCTCTGAATAATCTGTAAAAGCTGTTCTAGATATTGTTATTGCTGAACTTTCATAGTCTGTGCTGTAAGTTGTCCAAATGATAACTGCGAAACCAGTTTGATATGTTACTTCAACTGGTATCCAATCTAATCTAACTTCACCTGTATCTCCTACTGTATATGCATCTACCCTTACTTGCAACTGCCCATTTGCCAACTTTTCAGGTGTCCAAGAAGCTCCTGTAACATCATACCAGTAGGTTGTTTCCGTTCCGCTAAGGTCAGTAGTCTGCTTTGATGACCAACTTGTTCCACCATCCCAACTAACATCCACTCTAATTTGTTCATCATTGACGCCAGTATAAGTAATCCTTACCACTAATGCATCCACATACCAAATAGGAGTGCCACTAAGCCAGTGAGTCACTACCTTATACTTGAAGTTGGCATCATTTAATAGTGTCCATGTCCAAGTAGTATCAGAGGTAACATCAATATATGTGTAGGCGTTTGGGTCTGATGTGCCTAAGTTAGCAGTAGTGTGAATCGCATTCCAAGTTGAACCACCGTTGCTGCTCGTATAGAGGTCCAGTTGCTGTGCTACGCTAGAATATGCTTCATATCCTATCTCAACTTTTGTAATAGTGCCACTTCCAGTAATTCCAAAAGTCCCATATATCTGGTCAAAGGTGTTATTAGGAACAGTTGACCTTAATGCGAAAGCAATGTAAGATTTTGGACTGGCATAAGCTAACGTAGAAGCCCACGCTCCCATTGCACCATTAACTATGAGAGTTCCTTCGTCTAATCCAAAACCACCACCGTTGCCTTCATTAACATCATTGTCCATCCTCTCACTGATGCTTGCTAAGTTAGCATTAGTCATCGTGCCAAACGCAGTCGTAGAATCAAAGGTAGGGTCATAAGTGGTGGTGCAAATGCAAACACAAAGTTCGTTATTATAAGTCGTAGTTAAACCTGTATCAAAATTAAAACTCGTATCTGAGGTAGTTTCTGAACCAGTATTAGAAACATCAATTGGTGAACCACCAACATAGCAGTTATAAAAAGCAACAGTTCTACCTACTATATGGTCTCCGCTTGTTGGGGTTAACGTCGGTCCAGTCGAACCGCTAGACCACCTTCCCCACCACACATAAAGTTTATCACCTGAAGCAACATCAACAGGAGTACCAGTTAAAGCATTCCACGCCGTGACGCTACCGCTGGTTGTAATAGCAATTGTCCCACCTGTGTAACAACAAGCAACCAATATAACAATATCATTTGCAGACATACTTCCCGGCAATGCTGGAGTTATTGCACTTGTTGTACTATGTGCCATTGCTCCCCGTGACCTATAAGTAGGAATTGTAGCAACTGCAGTTGCACGATTGTTATCTGAAGTATAAGCATAAGTTGGATTTGTCCAAGGATTTGTACCACCAGTGTTGGCAGTAGGATTTTTACTTGAGGTCAGTCCAGCAGTCCCTATACTCCAAGCATCATATCTTACTCTAACCTGTGTTATTGATGCTCCTGATGGAATGTTAAATCCATAGCCAGAGTATGTTTGTGTTGCAGAAGGTGTAGCACTTGTGATGTAGGCATAATTGGTATCATCGGCGTATGCGTATGTAGGATTTGTCCATCCACCAGTTGTGCTTGAGGGAGAGTTAGTGATTGTTTGAGAACCAAATGCCTTTGCCCTCATATAAGCAGTTACTGAACTGATTGTTCCCGTTTGCGTTGTATCAGCTAAATTTTCTGTTTCTTTAAGTGTTGTGGAACCAGACACATAAACATATGTATTATTATTTTGGTCACTTGTAGCTCCCCAATGAGTTGTGTCAACTAGACTCCACTGTTGATATGCTCCAGCGGCATTAGGTCTAAGAGTAATGGTGTCTGGGCTTGCAAAAACTGGTTTCCATGGAACAGTTATGGGATAAATTGAGGTGAATAATGCCAGTGTTACCACTAGCAAAACAACCGGAATAGTTACTACATACTTCATCCTAGTTTGTTTCAACTCTTATCACTGTCTTCCAAGAATGAAAAAAGGGGAAGGTTAATTATGGATTCTCAACCTTCATCTCAAACGTAAACGTCACTGCATTACCAACTGTAGCTGTACCAGCACATTGAATTTCAATCGACATTGTATAGTTGCACGGATAAGGTGTAAAGTCTGTCCAAGTAGTGTCTGGAAAACTTGTCCAAGCCTTAGTAAATATTTGTGCTGTAGCATTATAGACTGTTACATTTATCGACGTTACGTAACTTGTTGTAGCGTTCGTTGAAAGTAAACGCATGCTGCAACTATGCGAAACAGTATCCCAGTTTTCTACCCCATAAGTTATGTTCTCGTCCACAGTTTTAATGCTCGGAAATATGTTCACACTGTACGTGAATGTGTTTTGCTTTGAGCCATCAGACCATTGGATGAAACACACTTTAGGATTTGCAACAACTGTTGCTGTCATTGTCCATTGTAGCGTAACGTATGCGGCTGCGCTTACTGTCGCAATTAGCAATGATGTTATCAGCAACACTATCAGTTTGAGACTTTTCCTGAAACTTGTCTTCATTTTATTGTCTCACCTCCTTTTTTCTTTATTTTAATGTGCCCTAACGCTATTCCAGTGACGGCGCACGCTGCAGCTAGGGCTATCGCTAACGTCATGAAAGCAGCCCCTCCCCACGCTGGTTTAAATACGGTGTATAGGCTTGTGCTTGTTACGATTGTGCCTGCGCCTAGGGCTATGTACCACGATTTAGGCTTGAAGAAAATAGATGCGCCTAACCCCGTCACGAATGTGCCTAAGGCAATTATGACTATCAAGGCGTCTTCCCCGAACAACTGCGGAACCATTATTGGCGGGTTCACCGCAGCCTCAGCATAATAGAACAGAAATAAGATGGCCAAAGACAGGGCTGGAAGGGTCACTGTGAACATGAAAACTCTTGCGTAATTCAGCAGCTTCTTCACGATTCCAAGATATAGATTGATTGCAACTGTGTTTGCCAAAGCCACAACAAGGTAGAGAAAACAGTACCAGAATCGCATGTACTCCCCAAATATGATCAGGAAATCTTTGCTGATCATGAGGTGTCCGAACCCTGCGAGAGCTGCTATCTGATAGACGTATGGAACCGCCTTAGGAAATCGCTCGTCCAACAGACAAGTCAGCAGACTGAGCATTAGAAACAAGTCGATGCCAAACAGCGCGAAGAACTCGGGCAACAGCTCAGATGCCAACTTTTCCAACTCCTCACGTAGACTTATAGACAGTAGGTTTCTCTATCTTGCGCGCGCCCCTTCCTTTAAGCTCTATCCAGCTAATTACGCGGTCCTTGACGATGAAAGTCCCTTTCCTTGTCATTGCTTTCTGTAAAAGTAGAATCATTGAATCATCAGCGTAGCGATATACGACTTCGCTACCTTCTAAGCGAACTTCACGTTTATCAGTATCAATATCCCTTACGTACGTGTTGGAAATTTTCTCTACTTTCACTCTACCTACGCGCTCTCTCTCTATCTTGAGCGCGCGCACATACATCACTAATCTCAATATATCCGACACAGAACTTTCTGGATGGTCGTATTTAGCTTGTATGAATTCGGAATCCAAATCTGAATTCTACGGTATATAATGTACAAGAGAAATCCACCGGCACATATTCATTTTAATGCTGAAAATTATCTTTTTGGAAGTGCCACGGCAGAAATTCCGAAATGCTTTCGAATCTCCCTAGCTAACGTCTCTGCATAACCGATGCGAAAATTATCTGCAATTACAAACTTGGGCTTTGAACGCCTAACATACTCCATTAACCCGTCAAAATCCGAATGATCACTTAAAGCTATAACATACTCCTTATCAGCAATTTCACGACATGGAGAATCAAACTCCCAACCGCTCACATAAACACGAAAACCACATCGACCAACTTTACTTCTCGAACCCATATGATAAAAGGCTATGCAAGGCAAATTTCTTTCCAACAGCTCCCTAGCTTCCCTTTCTTCAGAAAGCATTAAACGTCCAAGGCGCATACCGTGCTGTTCGCAAACCCTAGAAACGTGGAAAACCCTTTCAGGGGCAACAAAGGGAGCTTTAACTCCAGTTTCGTGCAGAATTTGCATAACTTCTTGAAGTTTTCCGTGATAACCAAAAACGTACACTGAGCCATGCTTCAATCCTTTTTCCACTATGGAAACAAGCAAATCCTTAACGTCCTTCTCAAAAGAGCGTTTACATGTTGGGTTCCCATAGGTGGCTTCCATAACAAGCAAATCAGTATCCAAAATCGGAGTCCCATCAACCCTAAAATCTCCTGTATAAGCAATCCTTGTTCCCTCCGCGTCCTCAACAAGTACTTGAGCCGCGCCTAAAATGTGATCAGCATGGTAAAAAGTTATGCGCTCCTCCTCGTATTGAAGAGTTTTACCATAATCAAGCGTCTCCACGAAGCCACCCATCAGAAAAAGTGGGCTCCTCATAACATCAATCAAATCTTTTGTGGGTTTGGTCATCAAGACTTTTTCGCATGTTCTTAGGCTTTGTTGCAAACCTATCATGTGGTCAGCATGAGCATGTGTAACAACCCTTAATGGTTTAGATTCGTCAAAAGCATCGCAGGCGACATATTTCCCGAGTAGAACAGCTCCTCTATGGGTTAGTGTAGCTTTTACAGACAAAATCAGCACCGTTCATAAAGCGAAGTCATTAATTAACGTTGCAATAAACTTTGTTCCCTTAATAAAACTCTCAATTTTCAAGTTTTCATTAGGCGCATGCGTGTTAGCCTCTGGATGGCTGCATCCAACCGAAACAACTGGATATCCTAGAAAATTGCGGAATAAATGCATAGGTCCAGAACCCGCACTAATAGGATAAATCACAGCCCTCTTTCTATAGACTTTCTTCGCTGTTTCTGCAACTAACTTCACAAAGGGGTGGTTAATTGATGTTTTTGTTGGCTCAGTGGAGCCATGTTTAATTATTTCTAAATCTCCAAACTCATGCTTTTTCAAATGCATAACAAGTTTTCGGTAAATTTCATTGGATTTTTGGTTTGGAACTAGTCGGAAATCAAGTTTCGCCGTGGCTTCGTGTGGCAAAACCGTTTTGGAGCCCTTGCCAGTATATCCCGATACAAAACCGTTAATTGTGCATGTGGGCTGACATAACAATGCTTTCAGAGCTTCCAATCCAGACCTATTGTGCAAGAATTCCTTTAGATCTAGCTCTTTCTTAGTTTCCTCTTCTTCAAAGGGAATATTTTTTAAACATCCAATTTCTTCGGAAGAGGGATCCTTAGCATTTTCGTAAAAGCCTTCGATCAAAACGTTTTCTTCCTTATCTTTTAGAAAGTTCAATGCCCAAATGAGGTGCCAAGCGGGATTCGGGATTATTGGTGCATTTGCGGAATGAACATCTTTAGAAGCGCCACTAGCTTTTATTTCAACGGATAAAATTCCCTTTAGTCCTAAGTACAGATTTGGTCTGCCACGTCTATCTGTGCCGCCAAACTCCCAGATGGCTGCATCGGCAGAAAAGAAATTCTTATACTTCTTTATTATTGGTTCAAGATGGGGGCTTCCAACTTCTTCTTCTCCGTCAACGAAACATTTTATGTTAACGGGCACATTGCCAGTAACTTCTAGTAATGTCTGAACAGCTTTTAGCCTTGAGATAAAGTTGCCTTTGTTGTCCGATGCTCCTCTTCCATAAATTTTTCCGTTGACTATTTTGCCACTAAATGGTTTATGTGTCCATTTTTCCAGAGGTTCTGGTGGTTGCACATCGTAATGGTCATAAAAGAGAAGAGTTTTGCCGGATTTTTTGGACAATTTTTCTCCGTAAACAACTTGATTTCCCTTTTCACCTTTGAAAATTTTTGTTGAAAGCCCTATTTCCTGCATCATTTTCTCTACGAGTTTTGCACATGCTTCTATTCCTTCGCCTCTTGCCGAAACGCTCGGTTGTTTAACAAGCTTAACAAGGTCTTCAACAAAATCGTCGGTGTGAGCATCAATGTATTTGTAAACTTTTTCTAAACTCATTTTATCACCCTACATGGTTTTTGGGGCAAGCCAGTCGATGAGTTCTCTTGGGTTTTCACATCTTATTTTGACCTTTATCGGTCCTAAGGGTGATTCTGCTATTTCTTTTGAGAAGGATATGTGTCCTGCGTATGCAACTTGTTTGTTTAGACAGAAGGTAATGGTTTTTCCGTTGAGTCCTTCGAATAGGGCTTTTCTTGCTGCGTTCCGGATGCGTTCTCTACGCAATAAATTGTAGAGTTTAGTGAGGGATTCGAGGCTTTTGGTCTCTGCGGTTAGTTTAGCCCCTTTATATATAGGTTGAACTTTGGTTTCAACGTTGCCGAAAACGTTTTCAATAGCCCGTTTCACTTTGCCTTCTGATTCTGTTGGGTTAATTTCAGCTTCCACATAAACCCTTATTTCATCCACTTTTCTTCAACCTTCTTTAGAATTTCTTTAACTTTTTCTTTTACGACTACCTTTTCTCCCTCATTTACTATTTTGTATTCTGCCATTGTTATAGCTTCTCCCAACCCCACGCCTAATTCTCTCTTGTCTCTTTCATGAAAGAGTTTCCAATTTTTTGGATCGTCGCTTCTTTGGCGGTGATAAAGTCTCTTAAATCTTGTTTCTGGGGATGATTGAATGGCTATGAGGGTGAATTTTTGAAAATGGTTTTTGAATTCTTCAACTTCGCTCAGGCTTCTTATACCGTCCACAATAATTTTAGACGCTGATGCTTTCTGTATTTTTGGGATGCATCTTTTGGCTATGACATTGTTTCCTCCTTTCTGTCTTAACTCAAGCATTATTTTTCCAAGATTTTCTGGACTAGGCTCAAGATGTCTTTTTTCTGTTTCTTCTCTAACAGCGTCGCCCATTACTACGATGCCATAGCCGCTTCCTTTTGCAACATTAACAACTACAGATTTGCCTGCTCCAGGCATACCAGCCAAACCTATAACGAGCGTATCCTTCATTTGCAATCGTCCTTTTATGTTATGTCTTAAATGTACTCTTTTGTATTTTGGGTTTTAACGGTTTGCTTTCGAAAAAAGGGTTGAATGCTTTGGTGTTGCTATGGTTTACTGATATGGTAGTATAGAAGATTTATCCGTAAGTGTTATTTCTTCAATTGAACAATATAGGATTAGGAGAAAGGAAATTTGTTGAAGAAAACTGTTTCTGGAATAATGTTGATTCTGCTGTTAATATGCATGTTAACATTAGCTTTTAACATTCAGCCTGTTACGACAGAGGTGCGGGACACAAAGGCAACTTCGTCATCTTCTGGTTCTAGTTGGCCCATGCTTCGACATGACTTTGAGCATACCGGAGAAACAGAAGACCCTGGGCCTGTGACAAATCGTACAGCGTGGATAACGAATGTGGGCTCGTCGGTGACGTCTTCTCCAGCTGTTATGTATGGCAGAGTATATGTAGCGAGCAATAGAGGTCCAACGGAGGGATATATCAACTGTTTAGATGAGATGAATGGAACAGTTTTGTGGTCTTCTCCTTTGGCTGGAATAAGTACTAAATCGTCTCCGGCTTTTGGCCTTGGCATGGTGTTCGTAGGCTCGTACCGGTCGTTGCCGGTAATACCGCCTGTAATTAGGGGTTACGTCCAAGCGTTTGATGCAACAACTGGGGCTCTCATATGGACTTTTACAGCTGGTGGTTCAATAGAGTCTTCGCCCATTTTCTGGTCGAATAGGATTTACGTGGGTTCAAACGACGGCAAGCTTTATGCTTTGAACGCTGCCACAGGCGCACACATTTGGAACTACACAACAGGTGGTCCGGTTCGTTCTTCTCCTGCCGTTAATGAATTTGGGCAGCCAATATTTGGTTCAGATGACGGGCGCATATACGCCCTAAACTGGGCCGGAGCTCAAATGTGGAATTTTTCAACAGGGGGAGCTGTACAATCATCTCCAGCCTTAAGTATATGGATGGAAGATCTCTTTATCGGAACGTTTCACAAAGTGGTTTTTATAGGATCAAATGACGGTAATCTCTACATGTTAAACAGAACAAGCGGAGCCCAGTTAGCCAATTTTACAGTGGGGGCACCAGTACGGTCTTCTCCAGCTCTTTGGTCGCAGTATGCAGATATTGGTGGTTTGTCAGTTAGATTTGCTATTGGGATATTCGTTGGTTCTGATGACAACCAAATCCGCATGTTAGATGTAAGTATGGGGACGCCAAGTTTGAACTTATCGTGGAATACCTCTACAGGTGGCTCTGTCGAGTCCTCACCAGCCAAAATATCTCCTATCCCTGACTATCCAGTTTCTCCCATATTATATGTGGGATCAAACGATGGCAAAGTCTATTCTTTTAACAGAACGGGCTCGGTCATATGGAGCTACCAAACTGGAGGCCAAGTTAAATCATCCCCTGCAGTAGACGAGGGCTGGGTCTTCGTTGGGTCAAGCGACGGCAACGTATACGCTTTCGGCACCTTAAAGAATGTCGACATGATAGCCGTATGGCAACACTTAACCCATGACCAAGAATTTGACGCATGGTATTCTATTTGGGACGACCACACCAAATCTTGGTGGACTCCTACGGGTGCCGAAGCTGCACCCATTGAACAGCCGTTTTCCATGTCACCACAGCGTGACATGGATGCCAACATCGCTTTCGACCGCAACGGCAATTCCATTGCAATCTGGGCTTCTGGACCAAGAGCCAACCCACTTCTTGGCTACGATATCTATTATTCAAGGTTGCCCAGTCAGTGGTCTCACCCGTTTGGATGGATGGATCCTTTGGAATTTCAAATACAAGGCAACGACACCGACCCTGCCATTGCTTTCGACGACAACGGTTGGGCCATTGCTCTTTGGGTTCACGAGTTTTTGAACGGAACAAAGGTTGTATTCTACCAGCGCACGCGCTGGATTGGCACCACCTTTAGCTGGACTGTTCCAGAACCCCTTATTCCGTTACCTAACAATTGGCCCGGCAACGCCTCTCTGCCAGAAATCACCTTCACCTCACTTGAAGCGAGTGTGGCGGGTAACGTAACGCCGCATCAGGCAGTTGCCATCTGGACCGATTGGAACAAAACTGAAGCACAGTTCAGAACATATTATGCAATTTGGAATGGAAGAGAATGGACCAACGCAACGGGAGCGTCTTCAGTAGAAGAGACACCAGGACAAACAGTGGAAGCAGCCTCGAATGGTTTACCTGCTACCTTCAGAAATGGAATATCATCAGATAAGCTCGGAAACACAAATGCAGTTTGGGCAACCATCAGCCCCACAGGACAAGTATACTATTCCATTTGGAACGGAAGCAGCTGGACTAACGCTTCACCAATATTGACGCCGGAATCAATCGGTTACATGCCAGCCGTAGCCTATAACTGGACAAACTATGCCACACTCGTTTGCACGGCTCAATATCCAGGTCCTACGTTAGACATTGACTATCATCAGTATGACAGCACTTTTCCGTCATGGAAACCTGGAGGAAAGGCTGCCAACAGCAGCACCGACGATAAGCGGCCAGCAATTGCCTTTCTCGATGCAGACACCACAATGGCCGTTTGGTGGAATGGAACAACACTGTCCAACGAAATCTCTTATTCAAGATGGGACGGTACAGCATGGTCCACAGCTATGCCCATAGTGTCACTAACATTGCCAGGCAGAGACTTAAACCCAGCTATTGCATCACTTTCTGGAAGCCCATCATCACCTCCAGCCTTCTACACTTTAATGATTACCATGGCTGTGGGCGGAACAACAAATCCATCGCCCGGAACCTATACATACGCGCCAGGAACCAGAACGAGCGTAACAGCTCTACCTGATGTATGGTCTACTTTTGACCATTGGGAACTCGATAGCATCAACGTTGGAACAACTAACCCAATAACCGTAACAATGGACGCAGATCGCACCTTACTAGCAGTCTTCATGCATGATTGGCCCATGTTCCGCCACGACTTGACTCATTCGGGCTATTCGCCTTCGCCACCGCCAAACACAAACGCAACCCTGTGGAACTACACAACGGGCTCGTACGTTTATTCCTCTCCCGCAGTCGTTGATGGCAGGGTTTTCGTCGGCTCTTACGACAACAAGATTTACGCTCTGAACGCAACGACGGGTACACATCTATGGAACTATACAACTGGCTTCGTCATTTATTCCTCTCCAGCTGTGGCAGATGGCAGGGTTTTCGTAGGTTCAAGAGACGGCAAGCTTTACGCCATGAACGCTACCACAGGCGCACACATCTGGAACTACACAACGGGCGGTGTTATCTGGTCTTCGCCAGTTGTTGCTGACGGCAGAGTCTACATCGGGTCAGAAGACGGCAGAGTCTACGCTTTGAACGCCACAACAGGCGCTCTCATATGGAGCTATCTAACAGGAGAACGTGTCAATTCTTCTCCCGCTGTTGCTGACGGCAGAGTCTACGTGGGCTCGTACGACCGAAAAGTCTACGCTTTGAACGCCACGGACGGTACATTCATTTGGAGCTACACAACAGGTTCGTACGTGTTTTCTTCTCCAGCGGTTGTCAACGACATAGTATATATCGGTTCACGCGACTTCAAGATTTACGCTTTGAACGCCAGTAATGGCGCATTCATCTGGAGCTACACGACCGGAAACCAGGTCGAGTCTTCTCCTGCCGTTGCCTATGGCATGGTTTTCGTCGGCTCAACGGACGGCAAGCTTTATGCTTTGAACGCTGCCACAGGCGCACACATTTGGAACTATACAACAGGCGGAGTTGTAAATTCTAGCCCCGCAGTTGCCGATGGCAAAGTTCTCGTTGGCTCTCACGACAACAAAGTTTATGCTCTCAATGCAACAACTGGGGTTCTCATTTGGAGCTACACAACCTCCGAACCAGTGGAGTCTTCTCCTGCCGTTGCTGACGGCAAAGTGTTCATAGGCTCTGGAGACGGCAAAGTCTACGCCTTTGGCTACAACCACGACATAGCAATAACAAATGTTACTCTATCCAAAACCGTGGTAGGACAAGGATACACCATGCACATAAATGTAACCGTCCAGAATCAAGGTAACATTATAGAAACCTTCAACGTCACAGTCTACGCCAACACAACAATAATAGAAACAAAAACAAACATAACACTAACAAGCGGGAACTCCACAACCCTTACATTCGCTTGGAACACTTCTGGCTTTGCCAAGGGCAACTACACCATAAGCGCCTATGCTTGGCCTGTTCCTGGCGAAACAGACACAACAGACAACACTTTCACTAATGGCTGGGTAATAGTTGCCATGATAGGCGACATAGATGGCGACGGCAGGGTCTCGGGATTGGACTTGACAACGGTTGCGTGGTCCTTCGGATCCTATCCAGGGCATCCAAGATGGAACCCAAACACAGACATAGACGGAGACAACAAGGTCTCAGGATGGGACCTCACAGTAACAGCCAAGAACTTCGGAAAAGCAGACCCATAACCTCCACCCCTTCCAATTGCACACACAAACTCTGCAACACATCATTCAGGCCTGTAACCCAATTTTTATCGGGCCAATCCTTTTTATGTTAAACATTTATGAAAGAACAGAATGAAATATACTAAAGGGGAATGAAATGAATGTCAGAAGCAATAAGAAGTTTCATAGCCTTTGACATGGACAGCGAATCAATTCTGAAGAGAATAACAGGCGTGCAGAACCTCCTAGCTAAAACTGGAGCAGACTTGAAACTTGTTGAACCAAAAAACATTCATATTACTGTTCGATTTCTCGGAAACATCACCACGAACATGGTTGAAAAAATCCATGAAGAAATGAAAAAAGTTCAGTTTACCATCTTTGACGTCAAAATTCATGGGATTGGCGCCTTCCCAAATCTGCGCTATCCACGGGTATTATGGGCTGGAATGACCCAAGGCGCCGACCAATTGCGAAGCATTTTCAATCAACTAGAGCCCAGTCTGCGCAGTTTAGGGTTTGCACCAGACCCCAAAGGCTTTAGCCCCCACCTAACAATTGCCAGAGTAAAATCTGGAAGAAATAAGGCTGAACTTGCCAAATGCGTCACCGAAAATGTCAATTATGAATTCGGAATCGTTAGAGCTCAGTGTTTGAGGCTTAAAAGAAGCGATTTAACACCAAAAGGCCCCATCTATTCAACCCTTAAAGAGTTTTGCCCACAAGAATAGAGAAAAGGGCATGTTTATGCAAGGAAAAATTGAGAAAGTTTGCACAACCGTCTTAGAACGGGTTACACCGAAAAAAGGAGAACGGGCTAAAATTGAGGCTTTAGCTAAAGAACTAGAAAAGAAGGTTGTTTCTGCATCAAAAGAGTTAGGCGTCGAAGCCGAAGTGCGCGTAGAAGGCTCAGTTGCGAAGGACACGTGGCTCAGCGTAGAACCAGACATCGACGTTTTCATGCGTGTTTCAGCAAAGATATCCCGCAAATCTCTAGGAGAGGTTTGCCTAAAAATAGCCAGAAAAGCCACGGAAGGCTCAGAACAGATTGAAAGGTTTGCTGAGCATCCCTACCTTGAGGCAATAGTTGACGGTGTTAGAGTGAATATTGTGCCTTGCTATAATGTCAAGAGGAGAGAGTGGTTAAGCGCCACAGACAGAACACCGTATCACACGGACTACGTTAAAAAACATTTGAATGAACAGATGCGGAGCGAAGTACGCTTATTAAAGAAGTTCATGAAAGGAATAGATGTTTATGGCGCAGAAATAAAAATCGGCGGGTTCAGCGGCTACCTATGCGAACTTCTAATATTGCATTGTAAATCCTTCATAAAAACGCTCAAGACATTTGCCCAGCATAAACAAAGAATAATCATAGACATTGAAAACTATTATAGGGGAAGAGAGGACGAATTACAGCTTCTGTTCAAAGAACCGCTCGTAATTGTTGATCCAGTGGACAAGGGAAGAAACGTAGCTTCTGCGGTGCAACCGCATAAACTGTACACTTTTGTAGCCGCTGCAAGGGCGTTCCTAAAAAATTCGAATTTAAAGTTCTTTTATCCACCAGAAACAACCGCCTTAACCGTGAAAGAACTGAAACAAAAATTAGAGAGACAAGGATCTACGATCATCTTTTTAACTTTTGGAAAGGTTGACGCTGTTCCAGACGTTTTATGGGGTCAACTCTACAAGTCTCAACGCTCCTTAAGCAAACTTGTCCAGCTAAACGATTTCAACATTTTACGAAATATTCCATGGAGCGACGAAAAAACTTTGAACATGTTCATATTTGAACTTGAACAACGTATTCTTCCGCCAATTAAGAAACATTTTGGACCGCCTCTAGAAAAGGAACATGAATGTGAAAAATTCCTGATGAAACATCTAAACAATTTGGGAACGGTTTCTGGACCCTACATTGAAGATGGAAGATGGGTCGTGGAGATTCAGAGGAAATATACCGATGCAGTTGCACTGCTTAGCGATAGGTTGAGGGATGGGGGAAGAAGAGCAGGTGTTGCGGAGCAAATTTCGCAGACATTGTGCAAAGGATTTGGAATCTTTGTTAATAATGAAATAACAGAGGTTTATGAGAAAAATAGCGAGTTTGCAAAGTTTCTAGCAGAATTTCTATACGGCAAGCCCAAATGGTTAGAACCCTCTTAAACTAAGCACTATTAACACTGCGCCTAGCAGCCAACAGTAAAGCGCGAAAAAGTGAAACTTCTTCTTGGTTAGGATTTTCCATAGGAGTTTCAAAGCAAAATAACCAACCAACATTGCAACAGCCATTCCTGCAAGAACTTCAATCCAACCTAACCCTACAGTTGTCAGCTCGTTGAATTGTGTATAAAGGGTTAAGCCTAAAGCCCCAATTATGGCTGGAATTGAGATTAGAAAAGAGAATTTGAAGGCTTTCTTGCGGTTTATTCCAAGCAGAAGGGCGGCTGCAATTGTTGCTCCGCTTCTGGAGATGCCTGGGATTATGGCTATTCCTTGCGCTATACCAATTATCAAGGCTGCTAAATAGCTTATATTATCGGTTTTTTCTTTTCCAGCCTTCGCAGAGTAAAGAACTGCTCCACAGAGAATAAAAGCTGTCGCAATGGGCAAAAGGCTTTGAAAGGTACTTTCTACAAAATCGCCGAAGGCTAAACCTATTAATGCCGTTGGTATTGTTCCAACAATTATCAGAGGAATGAGTTTCCCGTATTCTGTTTTGAAATCAAGTCGCAAAAGCGCAGAAAGGCTGTTCTTAATGTCTTTTCTGAAGAAAACGAGAACAACGATTAGTGTTCCAATGTGGAGGATGACGTCAAAAAGTATTGGAGCTTTTAAGTCTAGAAAGTGTTCAGCTATTTTGAGGTGTCCGGTGCTTGATATTGGAAGCCATTCTGTTAAGCCTTGAATTATGCCAAGAATTATTGTTTTTATTAAATCCAAACTTTTTCGCCGCTTTTCTCTTTCTTATTTTCGGGTTAGGCTTAAAAGATTAATTATGTGATTTGTTAATCTTCACGTTGGTGTCTGTATGAGTGAATATCCACTTGGAAGCGTTGAAAATCGTGAGATTCTGGCTAAAATGCCCATGGAAAAGCTGCTTGACTTTTTCTTTCTCCAAATTCGGAACTTGTGGAGGGTTGACGGCTTATACTTTTTGGGTATAGAAAAGAGATTCGGCACAGAAGCTGCAACTGAGATTGATGCTGGTGTTTGGGAGGCTATGGCTCAGATTGAAGCAAAAAGTCTGCAAAGAATGTTTAATGTTGGTGAAAACCCTGATATTCTAACAATCGTTAAGCTTTTGCGCAAGTCAAGTTGGGCTTTAGACCAGCCTTTCAAAACAATTGAAGTAAGCGATAAACGGGCTACCTTAAGCATTGACAGGTGCAGAACACAAGAAGCTCGGTTGAACAAAGGATTAGGCGAGTTTCCATGCAAACAAGTGCGTTTCGGCTATCTAAAAAACTTTGCAAAAACGCTTAATCCAAAAGTGGAACTGAACTGCATAGTCTGCCCACCTGACAAACACCCTAAAGAGTTATGGTGCAAATGGGAGTTTACATTACCTTAGATGGCATTTACTCATCTTTTTGTGTTTATTGACAAAAGTTTTATCTACTATTGGTCTATAATTTTACGGGCTAAACAAATTGTCTTTTAATGATGCCAAAAGTGCTATATTCTTTCGCGTCGGTTCAATTGGCTATATAGTTGGGTTCTTTGCATGGTTTACATGGTTTTTTCTCGTCATTTGGAGTTATTCCAATATTATGAGTGGAATATACTTTCAATCAGGGCCTTACCGTCTTGTTGTTTATGGACTTTTCTCTGTTTCATTTTTGCTTGGCAGTTTCGGCTGTTTTGGCCTTAAAAGAAAATATAATTCAAATCTAGCGCTGATATGTGGCGTCTTCTACATTGCCGTTTTCGCTGTTCTGTGCTATACCATTGTCTCGGCAAAATTCCAAATATATTCTCCATCGCTAAGAGATGTTCCAATGTTTCTGAATTTAGGACTGCTTGTTTGGGGAGCGACACTGTTGGCACTGTCAAAATCTCTCCCACATCCGAGACTTAGCTCATGGATAGGTGGCGTCTTTGTCCTCATTCCTGCTCTAACGCTAACGTTGTTCTGGCAAGTAATCATGTATTGGGGTGTTGAATTTTGGTTTTTGCTTTTCGGATGGCTATACGCCATTTGTGCTGCCGCGACGGCCATTATTCTGTGGCGCCTCTCGAAAACATGCTGTGTACAGGTGACATCTCCAGCTATACTTTAAATGGGAATTCAAACTGTGATTTGCGACGTTTTAAAAAGAGTTTACACTATTGTATGAAAAAATATAGGAAAAGCAACTATTGAATTAAAGCTGTTAGCTTAACCTAAAATCTTCGTCTTTGGCTTCTTCTTTTTGACCAGCACTCTCGGCAGTAGACAGGCCTACTTGTGTCAGGTTTGAAGGGAACTTCGCATTCCTTGCCACAATCAGCACAAACTGCCTTGTGCATCTCTTTCTCAGCCATTTGCTATTTCAACTCCTATACTATTTAGTGCAAAAATTGCTTCTTGCACGATGCAGTATTTCACGACATAGTCGCTTATAAAAATTGCCTTGTAATTATCCATAAAACGATTATTGCAATGGATAAAAAGTCACTCATCCTCTTTGATAGCTTAGGCGTTTACCATTTTCCAGATGGCGTCTTCCATTTCTTTACCGTGTTTCATTCCATAATAGATTCCCGCCACTTTAGCTACAAACGGAAGCGCCATCCGCTTAACAAGTTTGTAAAGCAGCGGGTTGTGGATCCTCTGTTCTAGGAAGGTGTCTCGCCAAATTCTGACGTTGTATTCCCAACAGCGAGTGATGAACAGCCAGCGTGCTTTAGTAAGAGAATTGGCTTCTGCCCCACGCTTGTTCATCAACATACAGTTTTCCAGCGGAACGAAAAGCAGTGGAACGTAGAAGGCTTGATACTCTTTTAAGTCATCCATCAATTCAAGCGTTTCGACAACATCTTCTTCCTTTTCGTCTGGAAGTCCAACTATAAACGTGGCAAGCGGATACCAATCGTTGTCGTTCAATATGCCAAAGGATTGGGTAACAATCTCTTTCCACTGTTCAGGCTTAAAGGGAAGCATTTTTCCAGCCATGTACTTCCGCATTAGCCTAACACTTCCGGTTTCTACGCCCGTTTCAGAAGTCACGATACGCCTTTTCCCATGAATATACCAGTTATGCTCTATTAGGATTTCGGCGATTTCTTTGACCATGCTTGTATCATGGACAACTGGCGCTAGCGACATATGCGATGGTTGCATAGCTTTAACTCCGGGATGTGTTGCTACGCTTTTTACAAGTTTCAAAACTGCTTCTTTGTTTGGGATGAAATGCTTGTCTTTCGCACCGTATAGAAAAATGTCTTCCGTAACTAAAGTAATATGATCGCCGCCTTCTCGTGTTGTTAATTCCACTTCTTTCATGATCTTTTCCAGTGGCATGTCACGTTTTATTTGCATGGTGGGCGTACAAAACTGGCAGTTTCGGCCACAACCTCTAGAAATCTCCACACACCCATGAATAGCCGCGTGCCTAATGATAGGAATCTGTTCGTTCTCTGAACTTTTCTTAACGCGAATTATGCGTGGAAGGCGCTCTCCGTTAACTGCCTTCTTAAAAATCTCTACGACAGCCTCTTCTCCTTCGCCTATGACCACACAGTCTACACCATAACTTTCCGCCACTTTCTTACGTTCAAGTTGCCATGCACCAAAACCGCCCACAATCACTTTAGACCTAAAGTTTCGAATACTTCGATGTTTCACCAGCGCCTTGAACTCGATGGCGTTCATGGGTTCGCCTCCGCCAACAATCGAAGAATATGTTTTGCTGACGAATCCCATTCCCGTTGGATCCATAGAAGATATGCCCACCACCTTCGTGTTGGGACCTACAAAGGCATCGAGGTCGAACGGGTGAACCACTGCCACTTCAGACTCGTCGAAACCATTCTCCAACAGAACCGCTTCCACTTTTCTCAAACCATACGGCGCATACTTTGTTCTTCCATCATTGCCATGTTCCACTCGCGGATACAGTTTCTTTCTGAGAAACCACAAAGGTATAGGACCCTTAGCGAATCCAGCCACGAATGCGATAAAGGGGCTATTGTAAAATTCACTCATCTCAGTAGCTGAAGCCGTTAACACCACTTTTACGCCTGAATTTCCTGCCATCTTTGCTTCCCTTATTATATGCTCAAAAGGATTCTTCATAGACTTATTAAAAACTATTGTTAGGCGGATATGAAACCACATTCTCAAAACAGTTATGCATCTACTAACGCAAAAGCTAAAAGAATTATATCCTAAAACCGCTAAAGCGTGCTGATTTCTGATGCGACGATTGTTAAAATGGCAGATGCAAAAAATAAGAGTAAAATACCCAGACGTAAAAATACATATGAAGGTAAATTTGCATGTCCACAATTGAAGTTACTGTAAAGAGTCAAAAGGGAAAATGTGCTTTCGGACACAAAGTCGGCGATAAGATAATTTTTGATGGCAAATCGATAAAAGGCGACGTCTGCTACAGTGCCTTGATGGTTTTGCTTCCAAAAGTCTACGCTATGCGTTATGGTGTGGAGTTTCCATGGAGCAAAGACAAAGATGTAATATTCAATGCTTGTCCAGATGCGGATAATCCTGTTGTGTTCGAGATTCGAAGAGTCAAAAAATAAATGTTCCCAACAAACTATAAGTGCTTATTTCCAATTTCCTTAATTTCATACTTGCAGTGAATACCCATACAAATTTAGCTATACTGAACACTATTAATAACTATGATTGAAGTTGCAATTGTAGGAGGCGGGCCCGCAGGTTCTTATTGCGCATATTCCCTTGCTAAAAACAATGTTTATCCAGCCATTTTTGACGATACGCATCCACGAGAAAAACCGTGCGGCGGACTTGTTTCACCGTTGGCTCAGAGGTTTTTTCCATTTCTGGAAAAGCTTCCTATAAAGCACGGTCAACGACGTAGACTCTGTTTTATTTTGCCTTCTGAAAGGCGAGTTTGTATCTCGATTCGAAAAGGCGAGATTCGCTGTTTTTCACGATTGAAACTTGACCAATTTTTGGTGAAGATGGCTGTGGACAATGGCGCTGAATGGATTAAAGAAAAAGTAGTCGCTCTCGAAAGAAAAAAGGATTTTTGGAAAATCAAAACAACATGTAGATCCTATTATGCCAAGATTTTGATTGGCGCTGATGGTGTGAACAGTTTAGCTAGAAGAAGCACAATTGGACCATTGAGTAAAATGAACAAAGGTGTCTGTTGTGGATATCTTGTTAAGGACTTAGAAAAAGAAGACATTACTATAAGGCTTTTAGTTCATAGAAAAGGCTACATGTGGGTGGTCCCAAGAGATGATCATGCAAGTATAGGAATAGGCACTGCTGAAGCATCTCGCTCTTATGGACTTAGACAAGAGTTAGACATGCTTGTCAAGCGACAATATCAATATGTAGAGAAAATTTCTAGGTGGACAGCCTTGATTCCAAATGTCAAGAATCTTAAAACACTGCAAGTTCCTGTTGCAGGACCCAACTGGATATTAATCGGCGATGCAGCTGGTCATGTAAGCCCCCCATTAGGAGAAGGTATACTATATGCCCTTTTAGACGGCAAATTGTCAGCACAAGCAGTTATTGAAAACAATCCAGAACTCTTTAACAAGTTGTGGAAAGAAGCGTATGGAAACAGCTTGTTCATACACGTTGTGCTGAGAAAATGGTTATATACAAAACCTGGAGTTGAACTTTATTGCAGACTTCTTAAACTCCAAAATATGCTGCAGCTTTTATAACTTGGTTGCTAGATGAGCGTTTTTTGTTTTTCAGTTGAAGTGAAGTTTGACACTTTCACTCCTACTAGCCTTATTTTTCTGTCTAGCCTAAGATATTCTTGCATCAATTCTCTTGTTGTTTTCTTCAAATCTTGCAAACGATTTGTCATTAAAGACAAGGTTTTGCTATGTGTGTGCGTTTCAAAGTTTTCATAGCGTACCTTAACAGTGACTGTTCTAAAGCAAAGATTCTGTCTCAAAGCGTCGCTATGTACTTGTTCTGAAAGCCCATCCAAAGTGTTTAGGATAAACTCGAAATTTGATGTGTCCTCTTCAAAGGTTACATCCCGGCTGATGGACTTGATTTCCCCCCTTTCCTCAACTTCGCCTTTATCGATTCCATGCGCCATCAAATAAATCTGGGTGCCCATGACACCGAAGGTTTCCGCCAGCACTCTAGGGTCGTAACGAGCTAAATCGTCTATAGTCGTAATTCCTATAACCTTCAATTTCTGCTCAGTCTTCCGTCCAACCCAGAGAAGCCTACGCACTGGCAGCGGAGCAAGAAATTTTTCAGATTCCTCTTCTTTGACAACTGTCAAGCCGTCTGGTTTTTGGAAGTCGCTGGCTATTTTGGCGATAAGCTTGTTTGGACCTATACCTATTGAACTTGTAAGCTTTTCCTTCTCGTAAATTTCTCTTTTTATTTTTCGTGCCAGGGCTTCGGCTTCCGCATAATCCTTCACTTTTGAGGTTACATCTAAGAAAGCCTCATCTATGCCCCATTGCTCAAATTTGTCTGCGTGTTTTCGTAGCATATCCATAATTTCGTTGGAAACTTTGGAATAAAGTTCGTATCTGACTGGCAAGTAAATGGCTTCTGAACAGAGCTTCCAAGCCTTTGAGATGGGCATGCCAGACCTAACACCGAACCTTCTAGCCTCATAAGAAGCGCTGCTAACTACTCCCCTGCCTCTTCCTTCTTTAGGATCAGCCCCAACAACTATCGGCATTCCTTTAAACTCAGGATGTTCCCTTTCCTCCACCGCGGCAAAGAAGGCGTCCATATCTACATGCATGATGATTTTGTTTTTCATGATTCCGGCCTTACTAAGTTTAGTAACCTCTTTTTTCTTGAGATGCAGCTTTCAATGTGCATAGCAGATTTTTCTACATTTTCTTTACCATCAATCTGAATACCTTTCCAGTAGACATGGCATTTTATTCCTAACTCTTGTAACATCTTTTCAATGGTGGTCTGAGCATTTTTGTTTAAAACTGCAAAACTAACCCTTCTCACATACTTTTCTTTGTTGTAAATTATTGATCCATCTGAGTCGAAAAATCCGCCTAAGAAGGCGGAAATGTTACTTTTATCATCCCAGATCCAATTGAATCTATTGGTAAGAGTTTCGAACCAAGCATTTTCTCTCCAGTCTCCCAGAAAATTAACCATTGCCTTACTGATAAAAGTACAGTCATAATATTTTCTCCAAATTCCCTTTAGTTTGTATTTATTATACTTTCTTAGGCGTGGTTGTATTCCAAATAGTACTTTTCCAATTTTCGAAAATTGATTCACAAACTCTTTAGATACGACCGTTAGCGATGCTTTGTAAGTATTGGACTTATCTCTGAGAGAACTAACGTATCCATCACCTGCTAATACGCCAAGAAACCAAGCTAATTCCTTTGATGGTTGAGGAATTTTTATTTTCTTTTGTTGCACTTTTGCAGCGTATTTTCTTCTGTTAAGCCCCAAACGATTGGCTCTCTTAATGAGAGCTTTTTTTGTTATATGTGGTAGATACTCTTGGACCTCTTTTATTAAAACTTCAAGAGCAGTATTACTATACTTTTCTCTAAGAATTTTATCAATAGCTTCTTTGTGTGTAATTTTCTTTAAACCTAATTTATTGACTTTTTTAAAAATAGATAACCATGTTCTGTTTGTACCTATTTTTCTAAATATTTCAATCAAATCATGCTTGGCAGTTGTGGAGTAATGTTCTTTTAGTATCTCTATTTCATTATTCGTCCATTTCATAAGTCTTATATTAATTTCCTAGTTATTTAAAATTATATGTATGTGCTTACGACTCCTCTGCCCTTTCCCTGTTTCGGGTTTGCTCCAACAATTACTGGTTTACCTTTATATTCAGGCTGCTCTCTTTCCTCAACTGCCGTGAAAAAGTGGTCCATGTCCACGTGGAATATTATGCGCATTTTCTCGCTCATGGTCTTCCTTTTCTAAACGCGCTACTTCAAAGTAAAAACTGATATGTTTGCTGATTTGAACCTATCGCAAAAAAGCACGTGTACACAATTCGGCATATGTTTAATTTCGCTAACGATTTTCCGTTCATAACCCTTAATGCCATCTTTATCTAGATAGTAAGGCAATTGTTGGGGAATCATGCTATGCAGAATATTTCGACGGATGCTGTCCAGAAAATAGCTGTTGATTATCTTAAAAAAAGGAAGAGCACGGAGAAGATTGATATTTCTACAGTTGAGCAAAAGAATGGAGTTTGGATCATCAGAGGCACATGCCCCATAGACTTGGAAGGACACCCGTGGGCTGAAAAATTCGAGGTTGTTATAGACGAGAAGGGGAAAATTAAGTCCACGGACTTTTCGTTGCTATAGGAGATTAGCATTAACCTTCAAGCCTTAGCCTACCATCTTGAATCGTGTAAATCGCATCCGCCACATCAACTATTTTTTCGTCATGCGTCGCCACAATAACTGCTGTTTTTTCCTTTCTATTTATATCAAAAAGCAGCGTAATTATTTCTTGGGCAGTTTTTGAATCAAGCTCCCCAGTGGGTTCATCAGCAATTATTATTTCAGGATCATTTGCAAGCGCTCTTGCTATAGCTACACGTTGCATTTCACCAATACTCAACTCCTTAGGTCTGTGGTAAAGTCTTTTTTCTAAGCTAACGGTTTCAAGAAGCTTTACAGCCTTCTCTCTCTGCTCTTTTTGAGGTTTGCCAACTAAAGCCATAGGCAATTCTACATTTTCTATAGCGTTGAGTGTTGGCAACAAGTTGAAGGTTTGGAAGACAAAGCCCATGCGTAAAAGTCGAATTTTTCTACGTTCATGATTGGGCAAAATAGAAGAATCGACATTATCAATGAAAATTTTTCCTGAAGTTGGGTGATCATTTAGTCCAATAAGATTCAGTAATGTGGTCTTCCCTGAGCCTGAAGGTCCAATTATCGTTATGAATTTTGCTTCGTTGACTTCAAAATTGACCTTATCAACAGCGGTTATTATTGATGAGCCTACCTTGTATGTTTTTGTCAGATCCACAGTTTTGATTTCTCTCAATATTCAGCCCTCAAAATTTCGGCTATTCGCGTTCTAGTTGCATTTATTGCTGGAATTATTCCCCCAACACAGCAGGCAGCAACAACGGCTACAAATATTTCAAACATGTAAAATGGCGGAACAATTTCGAAAATGCTTGGGAAGAATTGTGCAAGCGGAATACTTGTGTAAAAGCTTGCTAAAATAAGGGCTGTTAAAGAGCCGAAAACTATGCCTATGGCGCCGCCTAGAACACCAATTAATGATGTCTCCAAAAGAACAAATCGAAATATATAACCCAACGGTGCCCCTAAGGCGTCCAAGGTTGCAAAGTCTCTACGTCTTTCTGAAACATTTACCATCCCTAAAATAGTGACGAGGACCATGCTCAAGAACAAAAGAACCCCTTGAATTGCCATATTCAAGTTTTCTATAGCTTCGAGAATGGGTTTCATCAAATCGTTGCGTTTGTTTTCGGTCAAAGCCATGACATAACTTATTTGCTTTTCAATTCTGCTTGCAAGTTCCTCGTGTATAACATTTGGTTTTGGTTTAACAATTGCCATGTTTATTTGCATTGGATATTTTAAAATCTCTTGAGCCAATTCTAGATTCATAATTATTGAGCGTTCAAGAAGTGTAAATGGTCCTTCAATTATACCGCAAACAGTTAGTTCTCGACCTTTCAACGTTATCTTGGAGCCGGAAGATATTCCGTATTGGTCAGCTATGGAGCAACCTACGATAACCTCGTCTGTCGAATTCTCTAACGGAAGCCTTCCACCGGGCCTTAACGATGCAGAACCAAGAATTGCAGGCCATTCTTCAGATGGTAATCCTATGGTTACATTGATTGGTATAATGTTTGAAACTTCACCTAGTCTAAATTCAAGATTAAATAACATTGGAACAACTTTTTCAACACCATCCATTCCTTTAATGTCATTAACCACACTTTGCGGAATTACTCCTCCAATCGGAAAACCCTGAATCACAATCACGTTTTTTGAAACAACAACAATTTCTCCACGGAAAAACGTGCTCATTTCAGTCATGATTGCAGCATATCTTGAAGTTGTAGCTCCAACTGCAACTATGAAGCATATCGCTATTGCTACTCCAAAAATGCAGAGATATGTTCTAAGTTTTCTATGACTCAAATTTCTAAAGCACAACGTAACAAGTCGCATTTAAGCGCCTCGGTCCTTTGTTCGAAACTGAATTTGTTCACTGTTCATAAAACATATAAAGATTTAATTTTATAAACTACATTTGGTGAAAACGTATATGAAAAAAATCGATAAGATTAATACAAAGATTGCAGTATTTTGCCTTGTATTATCCATAATCTCATTTCTTGGATTTGAACACTCTTCTGCAAATGCCATGACATCTAGTTACTTTACGGATACTGAAGTAAAGTTTGTTGTATACCCTGATGGAACCGTGGGATTATCAGGAAGATACAACTATACCAGTCAATATCCAAACACGGGTCCAACGGTTTACGCAAGTGCACAAGTCACAAAAAACAGTGACATGTATGGCATTTCCATAGATGGCACGCTTACACTTCCCTTTCAACAAGCGTCAACTTTCCCATTCAACACTACAGAAGCATCTATTTCTGATACATATTCCAATGGAATTTTGAGTAGCGATGTCAGTGCTTCCATAACTTTACCAAATCAATGGTACAGTGGCAGCACCATGATTGACTTTTCAAGTTTTCCATTCAACTCCACCGACCTGACGATTAGTGCAGAATATTCTAACGGAACATATAACGGGACGATAGCCATTCATTTGGTGCCGGGTCTCGCTCTCGGTGAAGTAGAAGTACACTTCGAAGGAAACACCACGGAAATTATCATTAACGATTCCATAACAGTTTTCTACGACCTTCCATTGCCGATTCCAGGATTTACTCCTTTAAACGAAATATATCTTAACGACCTACTTCAAATGATAAACAGCACAATTCCAGGTCAAGGACAAGGCTCACTCTACAACATGACTTCCGGAATGTTAACGTGTCCAACGTTTAATACGACTCTCACCCCCATAGAAAACGGCGCAGAAATATCATTCCTAGCAATCATTCGCGGAGACTTTATCGACACTTTAGCAAAAATGCTTGCGGGTCTTATTCAAGGGAAGAAGGAGGATACTTTGCTTGCGGGAGGAATGCCAACAAGAAGGTCAATGGGTATGTTCATTCCTTCGCTATCGATTTACTCATTCCCTAATGCCACAATAATTTACAACATGTTTAACGCGACACTTCATTCGGTGAAAAGCGCAGAATTCACAATGTCCTATTCAAAAGCCGCCAAAAAACTCGATCTTCAAGCAACGCTTGAACAGAATCTAGAAGAATTCCAGAACGCAACAATTGAGATGATGCCCGCGATGTATCCGCCAGAATTGCGTCCATACATTGAATCATTGATGAACACAACGTACGTTTCAATGCATTCCTACAATGAAACAATAACCTACGATAACGGACAAATGAACTTTGAAGAAGACTATGCTCTTGAGGGAGATCTGAACGCACAAATAAACCACATCAAAGACATTTACGCTGATATGTTAAATGCTACTTCTCCTTCTGTTATATCTGAATCGCTAATGACCACATTAAAGGACACTGACGTAGACATTAGTAATCTGCAGTTAAACATCAACGTAAGCGACTACTCTACTCTTTTGGATTTCGAAGGTGTAAAGGTTGCTCCGCCAGCAGACCGGATTAATGCGACATCCTTCAGGCTCGAAAGATTCTTTAACATAACATCAAGTCCTTATGGAGAATCCCCACGTCAAAATGAAAGAATGAAATTGATAGTTCAAGGCGGGAACAACGGAACGCATACTGTGACGCCTTTTATAGATCCAACCGATCTAGATAGAGTGCCGGACCCAGATGAGTTTGCAGGCGAAAATACAATGATATGGAATAACCAAAGCGTCAGCAAACTCAAGCGTTTAATATTCAAGGTGTTTGAAGGTTATGCTGAAACAATTTATAATCCAACATCAGTTATACAAAGCAATCCGTTGACAATCAATGCCAAGACAACTGCGAGCTGCATATTAACCTTAACTAACGTTTCAAAGCTTGCAACCATTTGCATCAAAAACATAACAGCACCAGCGGGAGTCAATCCTCTGCCAGGAACATATAAAGCATTGGGCAATTACATTCAAATTACAGCTGACCCAGAGGACGTGACAGTTAATTTTACTATACGCTTATACTATACGCATGAACAGCTATCTGAATTCGGACTCGACGAAAACAGTATGAAAATACTGTATTGGGACGAAGCAGCCAACGACTGGGTAGGCATAAACACGCAGATAAACACCACGGAACACTACGTTTGGGCAACAGTTAGCCATCTTAGCATATGGGCTCTCGTGGGCCAACTCTCTCCAGCACTATGGGAACAGCCATGGTTCCTACCGTCAATAGTCATCATTGTTGCAGTTGTCCTCATAAGTATTGCAGTTGTCTTCTTAAAAAAGAAAAAACAGCCGCCACAGACAAAGGAAAATTCCGATCAATAGCCTAACCTCCTGCCTTTCCATCAAATTTTTTCTGAAACTGATAAACAATTACATAATATTTTTTATACCCGCATCAAATATTAAACGGTACTAGATATATAATCTAATTGAGCGTGGATAAATTTGTTTGGAAACATTTTAGTCCCATTAGATGGATCTGAACATTCATTAAGAGCCTTAGAGATCGCTATTCAAATAGCTAAGAAGTTTGGCGGAAAAATCACATTGATCCACGTTTATTCCGTTACCATAAGACCTGTTATAATGCCTGAGCCAACCACCTTAACCCCTCCAATGATTCCAGCTATGACTCCGGCAGAAGTTTCTAAGGCAGTTGAAGCAACTCGTAAGGCTGGTGCTAGTATCTTGACAGACGGTGAACAAAAAGTTAAGGCTGAAGAGGTTCAAGTTGAAACTCTGCTCAAAGAAGGGCATACAGTTCAGGAGATTATTAGAACGGCAAAAGAAGGCAAGTTTGATTTAATCGTTATTGGGGGCAGAGGCATAAGCAAAATAAGAGAACTGCTTTTAGGAAGCGTGACCGACGGAGTAATACATCATGCACCTTGCCCAGTTTTAGTCATCAAATTTCCTCGTTCAGACGACTCTGCTTCTCATCCACAATCTCAGCCTTAAACTCAGGTGCCATCTGTCTAGTTCTCAAGTTCTTAATTACAAAAAAGTATAGAAAATTATTTCTCTTTCTTTTGCTAAATAAACAAATTCTGAGTGTGAAATTTCATGCAGAGAAAAGATTTTCTTCAAGAACCTGTAAAACACATAAAAATAAACGGAAAACTCACAGTGGACCAGTTAATCCAGCAGTTCAAAAATTCGGGCTCTTTCGGAGCTGGAAGACTTTCAGATGCATGCGACATTTATGAACACATGATACGCGATGACAGATGCACAGTATTCTTGGCTTTAGCTGGGGCTGTCGTCCCAGCTGGTATGCGTTCGCTAATTGCAGATTTAATCCATGAAAGACTTATCGATGTAGTTGTGAGCACGGGAGCAAACATGGTTCACGACGCAATAGAAGCCCTCGGCGGTCACCATTATAAGGGACATTGGCTTGTGGACGATTATATGCTTTACAAGTACCACATATACCGCATATACGACGTTTTCGTGCCTGAAGAAGACTTCACGAAACTAGACTATAGACTTGCGGAAATGTTCGGCGAAATAGCTGCGGAAAACAATGGAAAAAGTCTGTCTTCAAAAGACTTTGCGTGGGAATTAGGCAAAAGACTTAACGACTCGAACTCTATTTTGAGGGCTGCATACGAAGCAAAAACGCCTATTTTTCTTCCAGCAGTTCGTGACTCGGAATTCGGGTTTATCCATTGGCTTCATGCTTCACGAGAAAATTGCGAGAACCCATTAGTAGTGGATGCTTTCAAAGATGTTCCGGAAATAGTTAACATTTGTAAACGTTCTCCCAAAAATGGCATGATAGTTATCGGTGGAGGAGTACCGAGAAATACGGTTCAATCCGCTGCTCTTGCATCTAAAAAGGGCATGGACTACGCCATAATAATAACCATGGATCGTCCCGAACCTGGAGGATTATCAGGCTCGACATTAACCGAAACAGTAAGCTGGGGAAAAGTGAAGAGTGCAGCAGATAAGATTATGATCATTAGTGATGCCATGATAGTTTTTCCAATAATTGTTGCTTCTGTTATTGAGAGACTTGGCGAAGACTTTAAGCGAATACCTTACCTAAAACGCCGAGACTTTCAAGCAGTTGGAGGAACATAAATGGGAGAGAAAGCTGAAATTAAACAGAAGTTTTGTGGAAACTGTGGCAACCACAATGCATACAACTATCCGGACAAAATATTCTGCTCAAGACGTTTCTCCGACAACAAGAATCCTATCGTTCAAACGTTATGGTGCTGTGAAGAATGGAACCCAAGTAGCCAAGAATGCTACTGCGTTGAAGAAGCCATGAAAAACAAGAGTAGCAAATAATTCTTTTTCTCTTTTTTAATTTAACGCTAAAGTTATTACAAGGAACTTTTAGTGTTAAACCTGTTAGCGTTGAAGCCCGGTGGTGTAGCGGTCAAGCATGGCGGGCTCTGGACCCGCTGACGAGAGTTCGAATCTCTCCCGGGCTACCAAACTCTAGAGTTTGATTTATACTAATTATGCCGAGGGGTTTTTCGCTCATCCTCTCTCTTTTTTCTGTTCCTGAATTTTGGAGGTTTCTAGTGGATGGATAACCTATAGGATTTGATTCCATTTGCAGCCAATCTTCATATTACCCTGCTTAGCGTGCGCGGTGGAATAGTTATAAAGATTCAGGGTACAAAAGTCGTGTTTTTACCTTCTCTTCTGTTTCTTTCCCCCACGAGTTCTTCTCGTTTGATGACCCTTCTGTTTGTCCACATTCACTTTTCCACGGAGATTCTTTTCTCTACCCGTGTTCCGTCACCTCACCTCTCAATTGCCAATGGTGTCCTTTCCAAAATAAACTTTTTCTCCAAATAGCGGGCTATTATAAAGAGAAGGTTTTTACGGATTTATTCCTTACCTATTTAACAGAGAAGGCCAACATATAGTCGATGGGTAAGCATCAACGACTCAGTAAGAGTCAGTGTGCTGAAAATCTTGGTGATGTAGATTATGGGGTTTGATCGGTTTATACCTAGAAAGGAGATTTTGATAGATGATGCTAGATGGGGAGACCTTATTTTAGGCGTGGTAGTCGGCGCCCTCAAACCTCCAGACCGCAGGTACATGGAACGCAGAATCCCGGTCTCCTCCTTCCAGCCGCCCAACTTCGAAAATAAACAGTACCTGGATGATGCCGTGAAGATTGCCGAGGAGATCGTTGAGGTGATGCAGCCTGACAGGGAAACCCGTTTCAGGGTCTGCTCAGGATACGTTCTCTCCAGCATACGCAGACACCTGAGAGACCGAGGGTTCAACGTGGAAGAAGTGGAAATCACAGGCGAACTCCAAGAGATGGTTGAGAGAAGCTACGTAAAATGGTGCAAAGAAGTAGGAGTGCCAGCAGAAAGACTGGAAGGCAAGAGACGCTTCTGGACACTTCTAGAATGGGTTGCGGAGAAACCTAAAATCAGAGAAAAACTCGTAAAGACGGGATGGAAGAGTTGGAAACAAAAGTGGCGAGAAAAAACATTCAAAAAGAGGTTTCAAAAAGACTAAAGAAGTGAGCGAGAGGGCGCATATGAACGAAGTGACCCTGATATTTGATCCTATTCCGGGCTACCATTAACCCTTGTCAAGTTCAACTTTTTAACGATTCTTACTGTTTTCATTGCGGATTAACGCGTTTTTAGCAGCCATGAACCATCACAGACGGCTGTGTTTAAATGGCTTAAACCTTCTCTACATGTTCCAAATTTCATGTCGCATTTCTCAGCCAGCGCGCTCACTGTCTTCATTAGTTTAAGCCGTAAATCTTTCGGCAGGTAAATGTACCCACCAATTTTTTCACCTTTTTCAAAGTAAAGCGGCTTTAATTTCTCTGCAGTTTTTGGCAGTGCTATGCTGAATCTTTGCCAGTTATCTGGCTTAACCTTGTAGGTTGATCCTGTGACGTGTTTAACCTTCATAGAGGCAAGAGTTTTGACAAGGTTTTCTGTGTTGTCATTTATGAAGGGAATTATGGGGTCTATGCGTACCGACGTTGGAATGCCCTCCTCAATTAGGATTTCAGCAGCTTTCAAACGTTCTGATGACGATGGAGCATGCGGTTCGATTAGTTTTGCGATGTTGTCGTCGTCTGTTGTTATGGTTAAAGAAACCATTGAAGGCATTTTCTTCAAAAGGTCAATGTCTCTAGTGACGAGGTTGGATTTTGTGATTATTTGAATCTTACAGTTTTGTTGGGCTAAGATTTCTAGGCATTTCCGCATTAAACAGGTTTCTGCTTCCATGTTTGGATATGGGTCTGAAGAGTTGGCTATTGAAACTATTTCGCCTTTAAGCTTCACTGCTTCTCTTTTCAATCTTGGAATTAAGTCTTTTTTGGGTCTGCAGTTGAAAAATTTTGGAATATAGCCCGTCGCATAGCAGTAAACGCATGTGTGGTCGCAGCCAGTGTAAGGATTAAAGGTTAATTTAGGTGGGCATGTGCACAGTTTAGAACGCCAAGGATCAAACGATGTAATCAAGCTCACAGCATATTCCCAGACAATAATAGACTAAAATCAGGCATTAACAAAAACCATTCGCTTCTACGCTTTTTTTCGCAAGGTTAACCCATATTGTTCGGAAAGTTTGGGGCGGTTCTGCTCAAACGAGAGTACACGATGAATTCATGCAACGTCTGAAGCCAACTATTCATGAAATGCAGAAAAACTATAGATAGGCTATCCGTATTGGCTAATTTTTACATCAAAAACACATTCCAGAAGTAAAACTCCAATCAACCAAAAGTTCAATGTATATATAAGGGAGGGGCTAGACAGCGCAGAGAGGGCACTCTTCGCTTAAAACACAATAATCGTAATCAAAAGTTCAACCTATATATAAGGGGGGTCTAGTCTCCGCAGAGCACAAAAGCATAAGGCACCATGCACAGACTTTTTTCCTCGCACACACCATGAAAGTTCACCGCTAATATCGTCCAGACATCGCTTTTTAGCCCGACACCTTGGGCGGTTGGAAGCCGCAGGCTGAACCGGTCGGCCGAAGCCTTCCGGCTTACACCCCGGCTCCATCAAACCCATCTTTTATGGGAGCCCTCGTCCCCAAAGCCAAGCTGTTGCCAGCCCAGCATTTATGGGGAATGGCTGCCTATTTTCGGGAGAGGCTTCGGGCTTAGATGCTTTCAGCCCTTATCCTCAGCGGCGTGGCTGCCCGGCGTTTGCCCTGTCGGACAACCGGTTAACTAGTGGCCACAGCGTCCCGTTCCTCTCGTACTGGGGACCCTTTCCCCTCAGGCAGCCAGCACTCCCAGCAGATAAAGTCCGACCTGTCTCACGACGGTCTAAACCCAGCTCACGTTCCCTTTTAATAGGCGAGCAGCCTCACCCTTGGCCCCTTATGCAGGGCCAGGATAGGAAGAGCCGACATCGAGGTACCAAGCCGCGGGGTCGATAGGGACTCTCGCCCGCGACGAGCCTGTTATCCCCGGGGTAATTTTTCTGACACATCCAGCCCCCACCAAGGGGGACATGGATGATCGCTAAGCCCGGCTTTCGCCTCTGGATCCCTTACTGTGGAGGATCCAGTCAGGCCGGCTTTTGCCCTTGCACTCTACGACGGGTTTCTGTCCCGCCTGAGCCGACCTTAGGGCG
>Ga0209725_1000151_pt1 | contig 41880 bp, 38 predicted proteins | sample I18A1metaG_FD_184145 | JGI IMG/M metagenome (GOLD analysis project Ga0209725, IMG submission 184145) | Lake sediment bacterial and archeal communities from Gulf of Boni, Indonesia to study Microbial Dark Matter (Phase II) - ​I18A1 metaG... | ecosystem: Environmental > Aquatic > Freshwater > Lake...
ATTTTATAGAGATTTTAATCATGAAAAGTTTATTCGAAAAAATTGGGCAGCCTCTTGAATGGAACGAAAAAAAGGAGCTTGTGTTTGTTGAATATGTGACAGCAGCCAAACAAAGTTTCTTGAAGAGAAAGAAGGAAGCTAAAGTAGTAGAAATCTAAGCCCTTTGCCCTTCTCTAAAGTGCGGAGTTTAGCAATCAATATTTGAAGTTCATAAAGGATTTATCAAGGCTCCATAGAGTTTCATTCTAAAACTCGATTCAATCCTCGAGGGTTACATTTGCCTCAAAATAACTTTAGCAAAATCCTTCTAGCAGCAGTTGAAGAAAGCTTATCTTCCCTGGGGGATTCACCCAAACAGGCCATACTTTTTCACTTAGAAGCATCCTTTAAGATAAAGAAAGAGCACATTCCAGAAAACATAACAGAATTTGCAAAGGCTTTGGAAAAAATTTTTGGACCTGGAGCTTTATACCTTGAAAAGCTCATCGTGAAATGTCTTTATGAAAAGCTGGGCTTGGAGTTTGAAGATGTAGAAAGTAGAGACTTTTTAGAGTGTGTGGACAACATGAAGAAACGCTTGCCGCCTAAAAGGGATATGTGACACTATGAAGAGAATGGAAAGTTACAGCACAATCGGAGAACAGCTAAAAAAAGAGTTGGAAAGACTACGTGTCCTTACTGACGGAATAGATGAAATAATTTATGTTATAGACCCAGACACTTATGAAATACTCTTTACCAACAAGAAAACCAAAGAGCTATTCGGCAAAAAAATCCTAGGCAAAAAATGCTATGAAGTATTTCAAAACTTAAATCGACCATGCCCCTTCTGCACCAAGAATCATCTTTTCAGAGAAAAAGAAAAAACTCACATCAAGGGACTTCAAAATCAAAGGAACAAACGCTGGTATAAATGCATAGACAAAGCCATCAAACAGTCTGGAGGCAAATATGTCCAATTTGGAATAGCCATCGATGTCACCGAGCAAAAGGAAATGGAAGAAGCCTTACGGGAGAGCGAACAGCTTTTCCGCTCTGTTGTGGACAACTCCCACGATTGCATCTTGATTATAGATGATAACTTCCGAATTGTTTATGCCAATGATGAAGCAGTACGCTTGAGCGGATGTTCGAAAGAGGAAATAGTTGGGCAGGACTTCAGAAAATTCCTTGATGAAAACAGCAAAGCTATGGTTGAAGAGAGATACATGCGCAGACAGAGGAGAGAAAACGTACCTCCTCAATACAACTTCAAAATAGTCCGAAAGGACGGCGAGAAAAGAGATGTTGAGATCAAATCCACCGCCATACGAGACAGACACGGTAAAACACGCACTATAGCTCAGCTACTTGACATAAGCGAAAACAAAAGGATAGAAGACGAAAGAAAACGTTTCGAAGAGCAGCTCTCTGCACTAAACATGTATGGCCAAAGCTTGAATAGGGCAAAGAACATGGAAAAAGTTTATAAGCTGACATTAGACGCCATGGAAAAAACCTTAGGATTCGAATTTGCTGACATCTTTATTATAGATGGAAAAATGCTTTGCTTAGTTGTTCATAGAGGATACTCAAAGAATCTATCACTTAAATTACCGCTTGATGGAGAGAAAGGCATAACCGTTAGAGCGGTAAGAGTTGGCAAACCTGTTTATGTTCCAGACATTAGAAAGGAAAAAGCTTACGTCAAGGGCGGAGAAGGCATACTTTCAGAACTTGCCGTACCAATTAAAATAGGAAATAAGGTCTTAGGCGCTTTAAATGTAGAAAACAAAAGACTTGCGGCGTTTGATGAAAATGATAGAGGACTGCTAGAAACATTGGCTTCGCATGCCGCAATTGCCATAACCAACCTAAAGAGACGAGAAAGACTTTCTGCGTTAAATAAATATGGCAAGAACTTAAACATGGCGGAGAACATGGAAGAAGTTTATAAATTGACATTAGACGCCATGGAAAAAACCTTAGGATTCGAATATGCCTCCTTCTTTATGATAGAAGGGAAAATGCTCCGCTTAATGACCCACCGTAAATATCCAAAGAAGCTCAAAGTTAATTTGCCATTAGACGGAGCGAAAGGTGTAACCGTTAAAGCAGTAAAAACAAGCAAGCCCGTTTATGTTCCAGATGTTAGAAAAGAAAAGACCTATGTTAGGGCCAGCGTAAAAGGAATGCTCTCCGAACTTGCAGTGCCAATTAAAATAGGAAACAGAGTTTTAGGCGTCTTAAACGTGGAAAGCAAAAGACTTTCGGCCTTCGACAAGGAGGATGAAAAACTTCTTGAAATATTAGCTTCGCACGCTGCCACTGCGATTGGGGATTTAAAAAGACAAGAGAAGCTGAAAATAATCTCCAAAAAACTAACAAATCTAATGAAAAGCTCCACAGAAATTATGAAACCCAAGGATATGCGTAAAAGGCTAAAAGTAATCGCTAAAGCCATCTTAAAATTCGGATGGAGAAGGGCAGTAATCTCCCTCAGAGACGAAAATTTGGAAGGAATAGAACTTGTCACAGCAGGCCTCACAAAAGAAGAAGTAAAACTTTTACTAGAAAGAAAAGCGCCGGGACATGTCTGGCGGGAACGATTAGGCCCGAAATTTGAACGATTCAAGATAGGCGAGTTTTACTGTCTCCCATGGAGTGACCCATGGATTCGAGAAAACGTTCATGGTGTCCCGCCTGGAACAGCCCCTGATGCAGCAACCACTTACACAGGGGTTCCAAGTAAGCTTTCTCTGGAAGAAATGGTTGATTGGCACCCACAGGACATGCTTTATGCGCCCCTCCGCACACCCGAAGGAAGAATTGTAGGCATCTTAAGCATGGACGACCCAGTAGACGGCCGAAGGCCAACAAGAGACTCCCTTACTCCTTTAGAACTTTTTCTGCATCAAGCCGCAATAACCATTGAGAATGCTCAGCTCATTGACAGTTTAAGGAAAGCGAGGAAGCAACTTGAAGAGTATGCCGGGCAACTTGAACAAAAAGTGGAAGAGAGAACCCGGGAGCTGAAGAAATCCCAAGAACAGCTACTTAAAGCTCAAAGACTTGCAGTTATAGGCGAACTGTCTGGTATGGTTGGACACGACTTACGTAATCCCTTAACAAGCATTTCGGGAGCCGAATACTACCTTAAAAAACGGTTGAGTCCAGAAGTGGACAGTAAAATAAAGGAGATGTTGGCGCTGATAGAAAAGAACATAGCTTACTCAAATAAAATCATAAACGACCTTTTGGATTACTCAAGGGAGATAGAACTTGAACTGACGAAAAGCAATTCCAAATTAATAGTAAAAGAAGCTTTGTCCCTTGTAGAGATTCCAAAAAACGTTAGAATAGTAGACCTAACCGAAAATAAGCCAAAGATAATGGTTGACGTTGGAAAAACAAAGAGGGCCTTCGTAAACATCATCAAAAACGCAGTTGAAGCCATGACCAAAGGCGGCACACTAACGATAAAAAGCAGAAAACTAGAAGGCAATTTGGAAATCGTTTTCTCAGACACAGGAGGTGGCATGTCAAAAGAAACATTAGAGAAGCTTTGGACGCCGCTTTTCACAACAAAAGCAAAGGGAATGGGATTCGGCTTGCCAATCTGCAAACGCTTCATAGAAGCCCATGACGGCTCCATTTCTGTAAAAAGCATCACTGGAAAAGGCACAACTTTCACGGTTACTTTTCCAATCAAACAAAAAATAGAAGAAGGAGGTGAAAAAGTATGGGTGAAACCACTAGAATCCTCATTATTGACGACGACGAAAACATAAGGAAAGTATTAACAACAATCCTTGAAGATGAAGGATACGATGTTGAGTCAGTAGACACAGCCAAAAAAGCAATAGAAAGAACAAGGAGAAAATTCTATAACCTAGCCCTAATCGATATTCGACTCCCAGACATGGAAGGAATAGAACTTTTAACAAAAATGAAAAATACAACACCAAAAATAAGAAAAATAATCATTACAGGTTACCCAACACTCCAAAACGCAGTAGAAGCCGTAAACCGAGGTGCAGATGCTTACATAATGAAGCCATTCGACATGGAAAAGGTTCTCGAAGAAATAAAAGATCAACTGAAAAAACAACAGAACGAGAAGAGATACAGCCAAGAGAAAGTTGCAGAATTCATCGAAACAAGAGTAAGGGAGTTAGATGTGGAAAAGGAGGTAGCCCACAAAAAGAACACTTAAGCATTTTCCCATTAAGATTTTCAAAACTTTTCTCCATAATTATCTTCCAGACTACGAAGTTTTCGAGCTTTACATGATAATTAGGTTAACACTTTTGAGATAGGTTTTTGCGCATAAATTTCCAGTGATGCCCAACTTTAAAACCAAGTTTTCGTAAAAGAGTTAAAGAAGGAATGTTTTGTTCCGAGGTGTATAATGCCACGCAGTTCATTCCTTTTTCGAAGAGGAAGTTCATTGCCCTACATGTAAGCAGAGATGCAAGGTGTTTGCCGCGATGTTCTGAAAGCGTGGCTGCCGGACCGAGATATCCTCGCTTGCCGCCGAAGAATGTGTTATATTCAATATCCGGCCTCGAAGCAACAACAGAAACAATCTTATTGTTAAGTTCAGCCACATGAATCCATTCTTCGCTGAAAGGGGAACACTCAGACCTCCATTTTTGGTTGATGCCTACTTTGAGCCTTTCCGAACCGAATCCGGCGTTCACAGCTTCTACAAATTCTTTTTCCTCTTCTGGCTTCAAACTGCAGAGGATTATGCCTTCTGGAACCTTTGGAAAGGGCTTTAAGCAGTCAAGTCTAGCCACTATGCAGTATAGTCCGCCTTCGGGCTTATAATCCCGTTCAATCCACTCGTTTATTTTTGGGCTTCCAGCGTCAACAGCCATGAAAACCGTTTCGCCCTTAACGCATTTCTCGGCTTCCCTAACCAATGTGTTCTCTATAAGCTTTCGACTTGGGCTTTCAGAGACGGCAAGCAATTCGATTTCTTCGCCCCAATGCCCACTTCTATGTGCAACAGAACCTGTAACCTCTTCGTTTTCCTCAGCTACTAGAATTATTAGGTTTCCTTCCTGAATCCAAGAGCGGAGTTTTTCTTCAGTATAGGGGATAAACTCGTATGCTTCCTTATAGGCATCATTAAGCAGTGTAACAAGGCTTTTCAAATCTTTGTCAGTGAACCTTCGAATCTGAACAGTCATGGCTTTGCCTTTGGTGCACATGTTTGAAAGGAGTAATAAATGTTTAGGCTAGTATGCTGAATGTATGTGGGAAGGCAATTTTGGAAAAAGAACGTTGATTAGATGTTTGTGACTTTGGCGTATGCCGAAATCCGGATAAATCATTTCAAGTTCATTTCGACTTCTATGCCCAAGTAACAATTGCGTAAAAACCAGAGGATTCAAACCTATGATTCTGTCTTCATTGCTTTCTAATCTTTGAATGTTTGTAATGGCACCGTCTTCAACTGAAACCTGAACAGTGTAGCGGCGAAAGTTGAAGTTCAGTTTTTCCGTTAGGTGGCAATAGGGAGAAGTGGCGAGTCGCTTCTTGAAAAGTGTTTTCATCTTTTCGAAAATCTTCACGTAATCTATTATTCGTATTTGCCAGGCATAGGGTGGGATGCGTTGAATCGCGCCGAGGGTGACAAGCTGTTCCGAAAGGGGGTCGAGATAGCTTATGTTAGCGATGAGCGTTTCAAATCCACGTTGCTTACCTGTGTCTTTGAGGAATTTCAGAATTGCTTTGCCCGTATAGTAGTCTGTATCCGTAGCTTCTCTCAACACTAGCTCTTTGTTTTCAGGTTTGTCGCTTATTCTTAGGTAAGCTAGCATATTTCCGTCTTTTTCTACAGCAAAACCGTCGAATTTGCTTTCTGAAGTAAGGCCTGTTTGGTGTTGCATTGTCCAGATTTGCTCGTCTCGAACAGTATGAATGTAGAATTTTCTTTGGGATTGCGTCAGTATTTGCATGGCTTTGGGAATGTCTTTTTCAGTGAAAGGGCGAATGTCAAGTTTGGATTCATAGTCGGGTATCTGGTCAAGCCTAATCCTTGTTTCCTCGTTAAGCGGTATAGCATATTCATATCCAAACTGGCGGTAAAAGAAAGGAATTCCTTCTATGGCGCATAAGTCATATTCTTGTTCTGTTGCCTGCATATGGAACTCTTTGACTAGTCTCTTTTGGAGCCCTCGATGACGATACTCGGCGAGGGTGGCAACGCATCCCATCTCCGCCACTTTCAACAGAACTCCGCCAATACTCCATTTCACAGGAATCAAATTTAAGGTGGCAACAGTTTTGCCGTGATGCTTAATGACGAAAAAGTCCTTAAGTGTCATCGTTGGATGGTGAGTGATTAGCTTTTTTACGAGAGTGTCAACGCCGCTGGTTTGCCCAAAAACCTGTCGCATGAGTTCGAGATTCTGCTCTATGTCTTCGTCCGTTTCTAGATGTTGGAAGGCGAAGTCCTCTTCAGTCAAGACCATTTTCTCCGCTGTTTAGACTGGACCTTAAATTTTACGATGCAATACTATTCTAAAAGGATTTATTAACTATTTAATCCACACAGCAACAATAGTAATTAAAAGGGTGAAACTCATGAAGTGGGTAACCCGCGAATACGTCCATGTTGACAGAACCGCATGTCCATGGCTTATCAGAAAATTCATCGACCCACAAGCAGAATTCATCTTCGTGCCCACAGAGAAAATAGAAGAAGTTGAAAAAACGCAAGGAGCAATAGCTTTCGACGCGCCTGGAGTTAAGCTCGGACACAGCGATGGAAAGTGCAGTTTCGAAACCATAATAGAAGAATACCGCCTTAAAGACCCTGCGCTTACTGAACTCGCAAAAATAGTGCATTCTGCGGACACAATTGACAGAGGGCTAGCGCCTGAAGGAATAGGGCTAGATGCAATAATGACTGGTGCAAGGTTTAATGTAAAAGACGATTTTGAAGCTGTAGAGAAGGCAAAATACGTTTACGATGCGCTTTACAGCTATTGCAAGTTTAAACTGCTTCGCGAAAAATACAAGAAGAAATTAGCGGAAATGGATAGAAAACAGCAACGCAAATTCCTGAAGAGAAAAATGCAAGAGTAAACAATAAAGAAGCATTATTAACATTCAAGCAGGTTTGTTAATGACTTTGCAGAAGAAAAACGTTGGAAACAGCATCTTTTGGACACTTTGCATAATGGGGTTCTTGGCGATCCTAAGTTCGACAATGTCTAAGACGTTGCTGAACCCGTTTGCAACAATTCTTCAAACGCCAACTGACTGGTCCGGCTTCATCGGCGCCGCCTCGACTATTCCAGGAATCCTTGTAAGCCTGCCCGCTTCCTCGCTTTCCGACATCTATGGGAGAAAAAAGTTCTTGCTAATAGCTGGTTTAGTGTTTGCATCTGCACCTTTCCTTTATCTGTTAATAAATGTCTGGTGGCAGCTGGCACTGGTAAGGTTTTATCACGGATTCGCTACGGCAATATTTGTGCCAGTGGCCGAAGCCTCGATGGCTGAAATGTTCCCGACCAAACGAGGTGAGCGTATTTCGCTGTTTACGTCTGCAACCTACGTTGGAAGGGGCCTTGCCCCGTTCTTGGGTGGAACCATTCTATTTGCTACAACCAGAAATAATGATCCCCTCTACAATTATCATATAATGTACCTATCTGTTGGCGCCGCTGGATTTGCCGCATTAGTTACGGCCCTGCTGTTCTTGGCTGAAAGAAAACGTCCCATAGAAACCAAGCGTGGGAATGCTCTCGAAACACTGAAGCGATTGTACAACGGCTGGGGCATCATTGCTAAGAACCGTGCCGTTTTGATGGTGAGCTTTATCCAAGCCAGCCTGTACTATACCTATGGAGCGGTTGAGTATTTCCTGTCCGGTTATTTGAAGGATAACCTGCATTTCGATTACTTCTCCACGGCTGCCGTGATAGGTAGTCTCATAGTACTAGCAATTTTTGTCAGGTCCTATATGGGAAGACTTTCAGACAGAATCGGAAGACGACTGCCAATAACAGTCGGCCTGATTATATGCGCGACACCGCTGTTAGCGATTCCATTTTTTTCAGATCTTCCAACTCTTCTCTTATTGGCCTTGATTTATGGATTCGGCTTTGCCACGGCAACAGCCTCTATACCAGCATTGGTGACTGAGCTTTCGCCGAAAGAGCTGATTGGCGCTTCAACTGGCTTTCTTGACACTGCAATGGATATTGGTCAAACCGTCGGCCCCATACTCAGCGGCTTCGTACTCGGAACTTGCCTGGGCTATTACGGTCTGTTTCCGTCGCTGAGCATCGTTTTACTGTTTGCATGTATAGTCTTCGCTTTGTCCAGAGTTGCTAGAACAGGATAAATCATGCTCTTTGTTGATTCTGATTTTCCTCACAGCCAATCGCGCAGGAAACCCATAATGACAGCATTTTCTAGCACGAAAATTTTAAACATGTTTTCTATAGCCCTAGACTGAGTCTCTTTCATCTAAAACCGTTCATTCTGCCAGTTTCTTTTTTCTGTGATTATGTCTACGTTAAACGTAATCTCTTAAGATGTTCAGTTGACTATTGTAACATTGTTGTGGAAAGAGTTTAAATAACTAAACTCTACATTTAGCGTCTACTTTGGTTATAAAACACTAAAGATTGTGAAGCGCGATAGTGATTCCATGAATTGTCCATATTGCGGGTCTGAAAATCTTAAAACCCTTGAAACTAGGGATTCACCAGATAACACTGTTCGAAGGCGTAAGGAATGTGTTGACTGTGGAAAACGCTTCACAACTTACGAGTACATTGAAACTGTAGAGCTTATGGTTAGGAAAAAGGATGGCAGACTTGAACGCTTTGACCTAAACAAGATTATAAGAGGTCTTCAGAAAGCATGCGAAAAAAGACCCGTAACAATGGAGCAAATTCACGGATTAGCGGAACATGCAAGACAAGATTTGATGCTTGGCGGCAAAGGGGAAGTTTCATCCCAAGAGATTGGAGACCTTGTTATGAAGTATTTGAAAAATCTTGACCGCGTAGCTTACATCAGGTTCGCCTCCGTTTATCGACGTTTTGAGGAGCCTGAAGACTTTAAACGCGTTCTTCAAGAGGTGAAAAAATGAAGTGCGTAAGAAAACTGGACGGAAGATCGGAAATTGGAACAATCATAGACTATAAAGGTGAATAATTTGGGAATATTAGAAATCCTAGTACAATTGCTACAGTATAAGCGAAAAGATTGAGCGACCAAGTTACAGCTGAGCTTAAGAAGCGTTTCGGAGAAGACGGAGTGCCAACAGTTGAGGAAATCCAAGACATTGTTGAAAAAATGCTTATAGAGGATGGGCATGCGAGAACGGCAAAGGCTTACATTCTTTACAGGAAGCAGCATCAAGACCTAAGGGAGTTAGCTGCACTTCTAAGCTCGGCAGACTTGGTGGATCAATACTTGGAAATTGAGGACTGGCGTGTTCGCGAGAATTCGAACATGAGCTATTCGTTGCAGGGCTTAAACAATTACCTTTCATCCACAGTTATAGCGAAGTATTGGATTACAAGGATTTATCCGTCTAACATCGCCGAGGCGCACTTTTCTGGAGACATACACATACACAACTTGGGCGTTTTAGGGCCATACTGCGTCGGCTGGGATCTAAGGGATTTATTACTTTCAGGATTCGGCGGCGTCTCCGGAAAAATCGAAAGCAAACCAGCAAAACATTTCAGAACCGCCTTGGGACAAGTTGTTAATTTCTTCTATACTCTTCAAGGCGAAGCTGCTGGAGCCCAAGCCTTCAGCAACTTTGACACTTACTTGGTTCCCTTCATACGCTACGATGGATTAAACCAGAAAGAGGTGGAACAAGCACTTCAAGAATTCTTCTTCAACATGAATGTGCCAACGCGTGTGGGCTTCCAAACGCCGTTCACAAATGTGACATTGGACTTGACCATTCCAGAATTCATGAAGAATGAGCCAATTGCCTTCAGCGGAAAAATGACAGATGCCACTTACGGCGATATGCAATCGGAAATGGACACTTTTAACATGGCTTATGCAAACATAATGAAACAAGGCGACTCTAAAAACAGGGTTTTCACTTTTCCAATACCAACATACAACATAACAAAAGATTTCGACTGGGACTCGCCAATAGCTCAAAGAATCTTTGAAGTGACAGCCAAATATGGGGTGCCCTACTTCTCAAATTTCATAAACAGCGACATGAAACCTGACGACGTTAGAAGCATGTGCTGTCGCCTAAGAATAGACAACAGAGAACTACGCAAGCGTGGCGGAGGCCTTTTTGGGGCAAACCCGTTAACAGGCTCGGTAGGCGTCGTGACATTAAATCTTCCGAGAATTGGCTATTTGGCAAAGGACGAAGACGAATTTTTTGAACGTTTAGAAATGCTTATGGAAATTGCAAAAGACAGCTTGGAAATAAAGCGGAAAGGACTTGAAAACTTTACAGAGGACGGATTATACCCATACTCGAGGCGTTATCTACGCCATGTCAAAGAGGGTTTTGGAAAATATTGGAAGAACCACTTTTCAACAATAGGCTTGATAGGCATGAACGAGGCAGTATTAAACCTGCTAGGATGCAACATAGCCTCACAGGATGGGAGAGATTTCGCTTTAAAAGCGCTCAGCTTCATGCGGGAGAAGCTTTCGGACTTTCAAGAAGAAACGGGAAACATCTACAATCTAGAGGCAACACCAGCTGAAGGCACGTCTTACAGGCTTGCTCGCATAGACAAAGTAAGGCATCCGGACATAATTGTGGCTAACGAGAAAAACATTGCAGCGGGCGCTGAGCCTTTTTACACAAATTCTTCGCAGTTGCCTGTGGACCATGATGGAGACTTGTTTGAAGCATTAGAGCATCAAGAGAGTCTTCAAACCCTCTACACGGGTGGAACAGTCTTCCACATTTACTTGGGCGAAAGACTTTATTCATGGGAATCTGCAGCCGAAATCATTAAGAAAGTGGCTTGGAACTCGCGGTTGCCCTACTTTACGCTTACGCCTACATTCAGCATATGCCCAACCCACGGCTACATAAACGGTGAACAAAAGCAATGCCCAACTTGCGGAGCAAAATGTGAAGTTTACTCGCGAGTAGTCGGCTACTTGAGACCAGTGGACCAATGGAACGATGGGAAACAGGCGGAGTTCGCTATACGCAGAACCTTCGACAAGTCGGTTGTTCTGGCTTCGGCTACGCCAATACCAGCCCAAGTGAAAAGCCAATGAAGTTCAGCGGCATCCAAAAAACAAGCCTAATAGACTATCCAAACAGAATAGCTTCTGTACTTTTTACGCCTCGCTGCAATCTGCGTTGTCCATTCTGCCACAACTGGAGAATAGTCTTAGATCCTAAACCGCCGTTTCTGCAGGAGGAAGCTGCGTTTAGGATTTTGGAAAACCGTAAGAAATACGTTGATGCAGTTGTTGTGACTGGTGGAGAGCCAACGATGCACAAGGAAGTTCCAAAGTTTTTGAGGAAACTGAAGGAGAAGGGTTTTCAGGTTAAGCTTGACACAAACGGGTTTTATCCACAAATCTTAGAGGAATGCTTGCCATACGTGGATTATGTGGCGTTGGACGTGAAAACTTCTTTGGATAAGTATGCACGTTTAGGAGCAAAAGACACAGCCCCGCTTCTGCACACAATTGAAATCCTAAAGACTGGAAAGGTGGATTACGAGTTTAGGGCAACTGTTGTTCCAGGATTCGTTGACTCTGAAGACATAACTAGAATAGGTGAACTCGTAAAAGGTGCAAAAACCTTCGCCTTCCAACAATTCATTCCAGAAGACACACTAGACAAAAGCTTAAAAACACTTAAACCATACTCGCCGGAAAACATCGAAAAATTCGCTGATACCATGAGAAAATACATCGATAAAATAATAATTCGCATTTGAAGTTTGAGTTATTTTTCTTTGATAATATCTCTCACAATCGGTCGCCTCTCAGAACGACGAGCAACCTCCACAAACCCAACCTTCCGAAAAGTGGAAGCTAAACCAGTATAGGCAAAAGCATCAGGCATGCGACCCCCTTTAGGTTCTACGGGGTATCCTTCGGCGATTTTCCCGCCATGCTTATCTACATATTCAATAGCAGCCCTTAACAACTTCAATGTGATTCCTTTGCCCCTGAAAGGCTTAGCAGTAAAGAAACACACAATGGACCATACTGGTTTGTCATCAACTCGCTTCAGCGTTCGAGAGCGCTCCAAAGTTGGATAGGCTTCTCTCGGAGCGACTGAACACCATGCAACTGCTTGACCTTTGGCATAGGCAAGTATCCCAGGGATTTCGCCAGAATCAACTACTCTTTTCATAGCCTTTCTGTTTCCCTCACCTTTCTGACGCTCAAATTCGGAGCGTTTCATTCTCCACCACATACACCAGCAACCTCCACAGGCTCCACGTTCGCCAAACAACTTTTCGAAATCAGCCCATCGCTCAGGGGTCAACGGATAAAACCCTAAATCTGAAATGTCCACTCTCTTCGAGGACAACCTTTTTCCTCCTTTAGATTTCTCATAACGTTTTGCAGATATATGAGGTTACTGAATGTAATATGATTCATGGCGAAAATTGTACTTTTTGCCAATTCTTGTGAAACGCAGAGGTGTTACAAATGAAGCCGAAGCCTATCAGGAACCTTAACGAACTACTGGGCAAACTAGAACTCTTTCAGTAATCAAAGCGCAAAGTTTAAAGGGTTAATGCTTCGTTTAGGTTTCGAATGTTCTCGGAATTAGGGGTTTATGGTTTGAGTAAAAAAGAGGAAACGTTGGAGGAACGGAAAGCCAAAGTTTTGATCAAACTGAGAAGGTACAAGCTTATCAAGAAGGAGAAACAGAAAGACGCCATCAGCTATGTTGTTGAAATCCCAAAAGAGAAACAAAATGCCCTCATATGGTGCATACTAGATGAAAGCACCGTGGGCATAGCATCCATTAATCGTTTGCAGAAAGTCATGACGGAAGCAAACGTGGAAAGGGGAATAATAGTTACAAGTGGAAGATACACACACGCCGTTAAACAGAGTGCCAATAAGAAGGGGATAGAGCTTTTACCCAGAACTTTTCCGGTTTTTGACCTTTTCGAGCATAAGCTCGTTCCAAAACATGAAATCTTAACCCAGAAAGAAGTGGAACAGCTACTCGCGGAGTATAGGGTTCAACCCTACCAGTTGCCACAGATTAAGGCTTCAGACCCATCCGTTAAAGCTATAGACGCCAAACCTGGAGACATACTACGGGTTATCAGAAAGAGCCCCACCGCTGGAATACACATAGCCTACCGATACGTTGTAGAATAGTTTAATACCGATTCGCTTTGAAAAAAAGAAAAAAATGGAAGTTATTTTGCTTCTGTGGTTTTCCTGCGTCTTAAGAAGATTGTTGAAAGCGTCGCTAGCAAACACACTACACGATGGAAATCCTAACAGCAGTTCAAGCAAGAGAAGACTAAAATCCCTTTTCTTTTTTAGCCCGCGCGATATTTCGGAATTTTAAAAATGGGGCCGTCTTCTGACAATGGCGTAGACGATGATGGCGCCGATGACGAAGCCTATCGGCGTTCCAATGCCTAGATAAAGATTTCTTGCCGCCTCGACCTCGCGTTTCACGTTGACTGTTGTCACCGCTATCGCTGTTTCATTTGCGTTTCCAGCTTTGTCGTAGGCTACCAGATTTATTGTGTGTGTGCCGTCGCCAACCGCAGTCGTATCCCATCCATATGACGTTTCTCCGGTGACGTCAAATGTTGCGTTATTTATGTATAGAACCACTTTATCCAAATTGCCGTCCGTAGCTGTGAAATTTATGTTTACTGAGCCAAACAGCTCTGCCCCATCCCTTGGGCTTGTTATGCTCACGAATGGCTTGGTGTTGTCAACGATCACAGTGACTATCTCGGTGATGTTATTCTCAGCCTTGTCCTTGACGAGTAGCTTGATTGGGTAGGTACCATGGACTGTTGTATCCCAAGTATAAGTGTGTGTGCCACTTACATCCCAAGTAGTAACGAGAGTTTCGTTGACGTAAAGCTCGATCACGTCGAGGTTAGCGTCGTATCCGTAGATAACAACTCCGTAACTGCCCCTTAGATAGGCATTCTCGGTGGGCTTTCTGATTTCAGCAGTTGGTGGTGTGTTGTCAACAGTGACTGCTTTTTCAAAAGTTCTGCTGTTGCCAGCGTTGTCGATGACGATTAACATCAAAATGTGCTCTCCATCAGTTGCTTGAGTGGTGTTCCAGAGGTGGAGCGTCTTGTCGGTGACGTCTGAGATTATCTTTCCATCCAGCATGAGCGTTGCGCTTTTGAGGTTGTCGTCACTGAAGCTAAAGGTGACGTTAGTTGTTCCAGAGACAACTGAGCCGTTTGCGGGCGTTAATATAGTGACAGTTGGAGGCGTGTTATCAATGATTATTCTTATGGATGTTTCGGCATCGTTTCCCGCTAAGTCGGACGCCAACAGCTTAATCACGTGTGGTCCGTCTAGGAGCTCCGTTGTGTTTAATGTGAATGATGTCGCTCCGGTTACATCAACAGGAATGCCAGCATCTATGATCAGCGACGCATTCACAAGTTTCGCATCCCATGCAACAAATGTTATGTTGACGATTCCAGAAACGACAGAACCATCCCTCGGCGAGAGTATGACAACCGAAGGCGCTGTGTTATCAACCTCGAAATATCCAACTTTCACTGCGCTTCCAGCATCACTGTCTGTCACTATCACGGAAAAGAGGTACACGCCTTCTTCAGAGGTATCATTAAATGTTGCAGTAAATATGCTGTCCACGAGCGTTAATTGCACACTGACCTCTTTTCCAGCTGGGGTCACCACTGATGCGGTCAGTTGAAGTTGTTTAACTGGTGTTTCAATATCGCTTACCGTCAGGTTGATCAACACGGTCTCGTTGCCAATAATATTGCGTGGGGATAACGTTGCACTAACGATTGGAATATTATTCCTCACGTAGAATGGTCTAACCATTGCCCTTACAGCGTAATAGTAAGGATCTATGGCTTCAACGCCTATTCCAAACATTCCCAACGAAAAGTCTGCTGGAAATGTGTAGTCAAATTCGAAGAGACCCGCAGTAGCGTTATATGGGGCAGGCATTGGGCCTTCTAGGATCATCCACGCCATCGAATCAGCATCAAAGTATACTAAGAAGACATTTACAGAAATCTCTGAGGGTGGGGTTATTCGACCAAAATCATCTAAATCAGTGACATTGATTGCTACTCCGAGGGTTTCTATTACCCGCAGCACTGATGTATCGTTGAGGATCACATTGTTGATCTTTGGCACAGGATTCCACCAGACGTTAACAGTCACTGGCAGCTTATTCACAGCAACGCCTTCGGACCATATTTCAATAAAACCAGTATACGTCCCCCAAGGATCACCGCTAGCGTAGACCTCAAACGCAAAATATTTCCAGCCCTCAACATCTCCCAGATAAGGAGAGTCAACGAAGCCGACCACCTGCGACAAATCACCAGTCAATCGTATTTCTACATCTGGCATCAGACCTGGCGTAATGATTGTCAGGTTTACCCAGGCCATCCAAAAAGATGAGAATGGGCCGAAATCAGTGTAGGTGTTGACTTCTAGCTCACATGGCAGGACAGCTGAGAAAATGATTCCAGCGAAAACGCTCTTTTCGGCAATGTTATTCCGTAGTACAGGGTCGTTAGGATCAAGTATTTCAGCCTTAACGAGATGCATCCCCTTAGACATGGATATATTAATAGACTCTTCTACTGAGGCCCCGGAGGGTAGGTCGATCGTAAGAGAACGCTCGATAGAATCGTCAAGATAGAACGTCAGTATGGCGCTTGTGGAGTCACCAATCCAGTAGTTGCTCACGGTCGCTATGTACGTCGTGGGGGTTTCCGGAGTCGCTATGGTTGGACCGGAGATGGATACAGACAGTTCGGGGTATGAAATGATATCAAAAGGTGTTGGTGGTGTTGCTCGTCCTTCATTGATCACACTGAAAACCGCTGACACGCTGTATTCTAAGCCGAATATGACTGGGACGGTGGTCGGTGTGGTGACAGATCCTAGGGACCATCTGAACGCGTTGTTGTCGTCTCCTATCCATTCGGTCTCGTTGTTAAGCTTGTCAGAGTATACCGCTTCCCATGCGGATGGCCATTCCCCCACGTGATGGGCGCTTGAGGGAAGCCCTCCTCCGAAGCCGAAGTGCTGTGCAGGAGCAAGCTCGTAAGTGTCGTTTACAACGATGATGTCCTGTGAACTGTAGTAGCGAGACCAGTCGTTCTCGTAGTTCATGTTCATTCCCACTTCTTCTATGTAGAAGATTCGAAGATTCTCTAAGGTGGCGTCCTTTGGCCAAACCATGAAACTTGTTCGGGCCCAGGCTTCGTTTCCGAAAAGCTCAACCATAACAAAGATAGCCGCAGCTTTGTCAGGAGTTCTAAAGGCTCCAAAGGCTTGCTGGTATGTTTCGTTCCACACCCTCATTGTCATGGGTTGTACTATCTCTAAGTCTAGCCAGCTCGCTAGGTTTGAAGTGTTATAAGCAATTCTCCAACCCGTGACTGCTAATTGATCCCGCCCGTCAAAGTATAAGCCAAGAACGTTGCCAAAATCGTCCACAATGAATTGTATTCTAGCATTGCCGAACAAGACATACCGCGGTGTGACCGCTTCTCTGTTGGCTCTTAGCGAGTTCACTTGGTGAGTGGTTTCGAGCTGGAGGAACCCTTGCTCGATAGACTTATTTATCAGATCATATGCGCCTGAAACGTCGATTCTGCCGGTGCCTTGTGTATAAGAGTCGTATCCTAGGTCCACCGCGCTCGCCATCAATGCGCTTGCCACGAGTCTGGGCGTTGCACCATCAAACGCCTGTAGCAGAAGCGTTGCTCCGCCAGCAACGTGTGGTGTTGCCATGCTAGTGCCTGACATAGGTATATAGCCGGTGATGTTCCAGGCGTCTGCGCTCATTATCCCAACTCCTGGAGCAACAACATCTGGGTCGCCTCTATAGTCATAGGTGTTGGGTCCTCTGCTGCTAAAGGTAGCAATCGTATCTCCCTTGGTTGTTGCGCCCACCGTGATTACTTTTGTAGCTAAGCCGGGTGAATCCATTGACCTATACGAGGGCCCTGAGTTTCCAGCTGCCACTGTAACCACGACTCCCGCATCGACTGCAGCATCTGAAGCCATGGAAACAGGGTCGTATGGATATCCCCAGCCGCCTATGCTCATAGTTATCACGTCTGCATCGTTTTCAACCGACCACTCAATTCCGGCGACAACCCATGAATCATAGCCAATTCCGCTCGCATTCAAAACTTTTACAGCATACAGCTGTGCGCCGGGTGCAACACCCATGTAAACATGTGATATCCCTCCCGTTCCAGCTGCGATTCCAGCAACATGCGTGCCATGCCCATGATCATCAAATCCTGTTGGCACGCCGGGGACGAACGAAACGTTGGCTATGACCTTCGGATCATCTGTGGCCGGGTTGTCGTCAAGATCATCCAAGCTCTCGTGAAACCAGTTGATGCCCGTGTCGACAACAGCTATAACTGTTTCTGAGCCGTTTATACCGAGCGCCCAGAGGCTGGGGGCATTTATCAGGCCTACGCTGTCTGAGAGTTCTGGAGAAACCTTATGTTTGGGGAAGTTTTGGTTTGGGATGCTAAGTGCACTAACCTCGTGATCAAACCAGATTGCCTTCACTCTGTCCAGTTTTTTGATACCTTCAATGGCGCTCAAGGGAGCGTTTACACACACTCCGGGGATTATCTTGTATGCATGTATTATCTCTAAGTCATCTATGGTGGAGAGGAGCTCTGTCCTCAGATCCATGTTCACGGCTGGGTCAAACACAATGATAAGTCTCTCTGAGACCTCGGTGGGCGCTGTGGACGAGACCTCTTGTAGGTATGGATCCACGAATACTTCTCTGCTCTGTTTTGAGGCTGAAATGCCTGATTCATTTGTGAAGGAGATGGCTGTTACCGGGGCTACTGTTATTATGATTACATTTAACAGGACAATAACGAATAAAGCTGAGACTTTTCTACCTTTCATGATTTTTCACTTTCTGTGATTTTGGTTATTCTGTCGGATATATATAAGCTTAAGTTTCCATGGTGAGCTTTGATGCGAACTCGGTGTTGGTTAAGTGAAAGGGTTGTTCCTGTTACTTCGCAGAGCACACAGAAGCCCCGTGCGGATCTACATCGTCTGCTCCGCTTATCCTCTTCTCAGAGTAAGGCAGAACGGTTTTTGCTTTTCCTCCGTTAACTCTCGATAATATATTACATTTTGCATACTTTCTTACAGAAGAAATTTCTGATAATTTCGCTAACTTTCCTTACAAGAAAATGTTGTTCATAGGCGTTATTGAGAAGAATAGTGTAACGGGCTAAAATGTTAAGTGGCGCATGAACCTATTTCGCTATCATGACTCCCGTTGCCTTTACAACTGCTTCAACTTCGTCTCCAACTTTTATGTTTAAATCTTCTGCTGCTTCTTTTGAAATCAGTGCTGTTACAACAGCTGGCACGGTTACTTGGACTTTAATTATCGCGGTTAAAGCCTCTTTTTCAACGGCTGATACTTTTCCTTTTAAACGGTTTCTTGCACTTATCTTCAATCCAACAGCCTCCCAATATTCTGCATTAGAAAGAACCTCACCCAGATAGCCCTCCACAAGCCTATACTCCTCCAGCAAACTTTTACCAAGCTTGGTTAGTTTTGCGCCGCCTCCGCCAGATTTGCCGCCCCTGTATGTTTCTATGACTGACTCTCCAAGGGTCTTCTCAATCTTTTGCAGGTAGCTCCAAACATAGCGGTAAGACATGCCAAGTTTTTCAGCAGTTTTTGAAATGGATTCTTCCTTTTCTATTTGCTCTAGGATTTGGGCTCCACCCTTGCCTATTAAGGGCTTTCCCTTGTATTCTATCCAAATTTTGCATGAAAGCTTATGTTTTTTATGGGTAAGCATTCCATTTGCTATTTATTGTGCGTAATCCTTATAAATTCAGCCGATATGAATAGCAAAACATAACGGTGATAAAAATGCACACATGGACAAAACTCCTTATTATAGCAGCCGCAGCTACGGTGTTAATAATCGCTGGGTCATACGTTTATTTTCAATCCCTCATTAGAACAAGACTGTTGATCTCTACAACCACAAGCTTATGGGAAACAGGACTGTTGAATGCGACAAAACAAGCCTTTGAAGCGGAATACCCAATAAACTTGGCATTTATAGCGGTCGGAACAGGACAGGCGATACAGCAAGCCCAGGGAGGCAGCGTAGATGCCCTACTCGTTCACTCACCATCCCAAGAAGCTCAGTTCCTCACAGGAGGAGACGGTGTTTGCAGAAAAATAATTGCGTACAACTTCTTCACGATAGTAGGGCCAGCATCAGATCCTGCCAACATAAATGGATCATCAGTAACTACAGCGTTGAAAAAAATAGTAGACTACGGAAGAAACCACACCACTGACAGAATATGGGTATCAAGAGGCGACGGTTCAGGCACCCACACAAAAGAGAAGAGCCTATGGGCAAAGGCTAACTTCAACTACACGCAAATATCCGCAGAAACTTGGTATGCAAGCGCAGCACAAGGCATGAGCCAGACACTCAATATGGCCAACGAGTTCGAAGCCTATGCACTCTCAGACACGGGCACATATTGGAAACTTTCGAAAGACGGAACAGTATCCTTGGTTGCTTTCATAACAGAAACGAAAGACCTGCTCAACGTCTACAGTGTTATGGCAGTCAATCAGACAAAGCACCCAAGCGTAAACTTTACCAACGCTATAACCTTTATAAGATATCTAATCTCAGACGAGGGCCAGCAGCTCATAGACAACTATGGCAACGATACGTACGGACGAAGTCTATTTCACAGCACTGTTCAACTGTTGAAGGAGAACTCGACCCTGCAAATAGTCCAGTGGATAAAAGACTACGCCTTCATCAAGGAAGGCAATGAATCGTACGAATGCCCACCACAATACAGAGATAGTAGGTATCCAGAGCTATATTCGTAGGATTGAGAAGCTCCATGAACATGTTAGATTACTTGATTGCTAGTTTTCAACTCTCTTTTTCTGTCGACCCGAGGATAATAGAAATCACATTGCGTTCATTATTTGTTTCAGGTTCTGCTGCTTTGATTGCAGCCCTTTGGGGAATCCCCATTGCAACCATAATAGCGATGAAGGACTTCCATGGCAAATTCTTGATAAAAACAATCTTTAACTCCTTAATAGGCATACCAACAGTCGCCTTAGGCTTCCTCTTGTTCTTAGCTTTCTCGAGAGAGAGTGGCCCTCTTGGTTTCTTGCGTTTGTTGTATACTCCTACAGCCGTAATAATCGGTGAAGCCATACTTATAACACCCATAATTGTAAGCTTGGCCACAACCGCAATAGAAGCCGTTGATCCAGAAATAGTGAATCTAGCTAAGACTCTAGGAGCCTCAGAATCTCAAGCTTCTTTTGCAGTCTTGAAGGAAGCCATAGAGGGGATTTTCCTCGCTGGCATTGCAAGCTTCAACCGTGCAATTGGTGAATTGGGCATAGCCCAGTTTGTTGGCGGATTCATTTACGGTCAAACGGAGTTACTGACCACGGGAATCTGGATTGAACTGCAACTCGGCAACCCAGGAACATCTATCGCCCTCATGATAATACTGCTCGCCATGGTTTTTACCATAAACCTGGCATTGAACGCAATCCAAAGGATGAGAGGAAGAGAATGGAAGCCATTGCTGTACTCAGAAACGTGACAAAGACGTTTGGCAAGAAAAAAGTCTTGGACAGCGTAAACCTGCAAGTCCTCGATGGCGAAATACTGGCTTTGATTGGACCTAATGGTTCTGGAAAAACGACGTTGCTTAAGATTTTAGCCTCGATTTTGAGACCGACAGACGGCGAAATACACTTCTGTGGAGTAAAAGTCACGGATCAGAACGTTGAGAAAATACGAATGGAAAGTACTCTCGTCTTCCAGAAGACTGTGCTGTTCAACGCGACAGTTTATGACAACATTGCTTATGGACTGAGAATCAGAAGAGTTACAAAAAACGAAATTGACTATAAAGTCGCACAGGTCTTAAAACTCGTGAGACTAGAAGGTTTTGAGAAGAGGTCTGCCAGAAAGCTATCGGGTGGAGAACAGCAGCGGGTTGCGTTGGCAAGAGCTTTAGCGCTGAACACTAGGCTACTTCTCTTGGATGAACCGACAGCTAACTTGGACCCGAAAAACGCCGGAATCATTGAGGAAGCAATAGCAACCACGAATCAAGAATTGAAGACTACAATAGTGATGGCAACGCACAACATGTTTCAAGCGAAAAATCTGCCGCATCGCATTGCATTAATGGAACACGGAAGAATAACTGAAGTGGAAACGTCAAAGGAAATCTTCGGAAGGCTTTCAAAAACTTTAGCAAGCTTTGCCGCTGTCGAAAATACTTTTGCTGGAGCCGCAAAAATCTCTGAGGACGGCTCAACACTGATAGACGTTGGCAACGGTGTCCAGATAGTTGCAGTCGCCAAGAACGTCGGTGAAGTTTCAGTCTTTGTCAGTCCAGAAGACATAATCGTGTCTAAAAGCCGCTTCGAATCCAGCGCAAGAAACATGTTCAAGGGCAACATTGTTGAAATTCTGGATTTGGGTTCTATTGTTAGGCTTAAAGTTGACATTGGAAAACCTATCACAGTTCAGATAACTAAGCGTTCCTTCAACGAGATGGGACTCAACCTAAACACTGAAGTTTTCTTGACTTTTAAAGCCTCAAGTGTCCAAATAATGTGAATTTAGTTCAGGCGCGCGCATTTTGTTCACGACAATTAGTACTTTTGTTCACAAAACCGAAGACTTTAAGTACTGCCCAATGCAGACTTCAGTATGCCATGGTGTAGCAAATTCAGAAAAACATATGATGACTCTCCTCAAAACATCCTGCTTGAGTCTCCGAATGGCATAGCTAAATTACTAAAATTGGCTGCGCATCCTGCAAGAATACAGATAATGGCACTACTTCTCCAAGGAGAGCATGAGTTCTCCAGACTTATGCAACAGACGAGACTATCGAAAACAGCTTTAGCTAATCATCTAAACCAGCTAGTTGACAAAGAGCTTGTTGAAAAAACAGGTAGAGGCGAATACGACTTGACAACCGATGGCAAAGAATTGCTAAAAACCGCAGCAGCAATGTATGAGAGTTCTGTTCAGAGACTAGAGGCGAAGCGACAGCTACTTTCGAGACGCTACACTGAAGGCTTGAAGGAGGTGAAACCTTTGGAAAGAAAAGTAATCAGCAAAAAAGTTGAGTATCAACCATGCTGGATATCCTACACCGGTGCGGTTGCTGGCTGTCTGAAAGCTTTGGGGACGGACTGTGACATAGTTGATGTTGGCGGTCATTCTGGATACGCATTCTTGATCAACGTGGCAAAAGGCGTGACGTGCCCATCTGGACCTACAGCTTTTCCTGAGAAAACTTGGAAGCAGATACGCGATGCAACTGAAGAGCTTGGCTGGACAATAGAAACACTTGCCTATGAAGGTTCATACCCAGAAAAAGAAGGCGCTCCAACATCCAAAGAAATCGAAAAAGCACAGAAAATCTTTGACAAAATAAAACAGGAGATAGACGAAAGAGACAGACCTGTCGTTCTTTGGGGTTTAGTCGTTCCTGAGTATGGAATTGTTAAGGGTTACGAGGGCAACTCTTACATTGTAAGCACTTTTAGAAGCCTTACTGGGCAACCGGAAAACCCCATCCTGTTCTATGACCTGAAGGCTCCTGGATGCCTTGACGCATTATTCTTCCGCGACAAGGTCAAGCGCCGAGACGAAACAGCAGACAAAGAGGCTTTGCGGAGAGCCATAAACTTCGCGTCAGCAAAGACGCCAATACTTAGCAACTATGTGACTGGTCCAGCGGCGCTTCATGAATGGGCAAACGTGCTAGAAACCCTTCCAGAAGACAAACAGAACTATCACGGAAACAGTTATGTTGGCGCATGCTACTGTGAGAGCAGAGAGATATGTGCACAATTTCTGAAACGTCTCGCCAAGAAGTATCCAGGCAAGCAGTCGAAGCATCTGCTGAAAGCAGCAGAATGTTATGAGGAGGGCTGGAAGCTTATGAAGGAGTTCACGCAACTTTTCCCGTTCAAGTTTCAAGGCGACATGCCGCTTGCGGATAGAAAAAAAGGGGCGGAACTGCTTAGGAAAGTCAAACCTAATGAAGAAGAAGCCATCCAACACATGAAGAACGCACTCGAAGAATGGACGTATTAGAAAATCAAAATTCAGACAAGACCTACGATTAAACAAGGTCGCTTAAACGCACCGAAAAAAGCTTAAGCCAAGTCAGACGATTTCAGATTCTTTTCCTCTGCCAACTCGTGTAGAATTACTAGGGCTTCGCCTAAAGTCGTCTTAAGCCTGACACTCAATTCTGCCGGTGTTATGTCAGGTTTTTCTTGAAGAATTGTTTCTCTCACGTAGGCTTTGTGATTTGGATACATTACGAGCGCGTGGACAGTTTCGATGAGTATGGGCCAGAGCTTTTCTTTCATATACTCTTCCAAGCTCATAACGCATCAAACATAGTATTATGTTGAAGGTTGAATATTCAATTTTCCCTTGCAAAATTCTACGCAAAGCATTGTGGGGCGCAGATTTTGCGCTATTTGATGTTAGTAGAAGCCAATTGCTTCCATTCGTAGTCGAGAACGGCGTATAACAGAGAGTCACGCCATTTTCCTTTTGCCCATTTGTGCTCTCGAAAGTGTGCTTCACGTTGCATGCCTATTTTTTCTAAGACATGTGCGGATGCAATGTTCGCTGGGTCGCATGTGGCAAATATACGATGCAGATCCAGCTGGTCAAAGCCAAATTTAAGAAGTGCTTTTGCTGTTTCAGTTGCATAGCCTTGTCCCCAGAAATTGCGATTTAAGCAGTAGCCGATCCATCCCTCTCGATTTTCTGGGTTTGAAACATAAATTCCACAGCCTCCAATGAGCTTATTTTTTGGCTTGAGGACTATTGCAAGCGTGTAGATTCTGCGAGGTTGCTCCTTTTGATGAGCTATTGCTCGTTGAATGAACTTTTTAGTTTCTTCTTCAGTGTTGGGTCCCCAATCCATATATCGAACAACCTCAAGGTCAGAGCCATAGCTATGTACCGCTTCCCAGTCCGCCTCTTCGAAGTCTCGTAGTACAAGCCGCTCCGCTCTAATGACTCCCATAATTCCACCTACTTTCATTGAGGCTCTAAAGCTTATCGCCTTTGTCTCTTCTTGAAAAAACTTTGTCTGACAAACAAAAGCTTTTACCACAAAGTATATCTCTTTCAGAAGTGATTAAACGCTTCAAATCCATAATGGCAAAAGTGAGAACTGATGGTTGTTAAGGCTGTTGTCTTTGACTTGGATGGAACCATTGCAAGCTTCAACGTTGATTATAAAGCTGTTAGGGCTGACGTTAGAAACTTTCTCATAAAAAAGGGGTTGCCAGCCTCAGTCCTATCCATAAACGAAAGCATATTTGAAATGTTGAAGAAAACTGAAATTTTCATGAAAAACAACGGCAAATCGGAAAAAGCGTTCATAGACATTCGCACAAAAGCTTCGGAAATAGCCGAAAACTACGAGTTAGAAGCCGCAAAAACCACAAGCCTGCTTCTTGGAATTTTGGAAGCTTTAAAGGCTTTGAAGAAGATGAATTTAAAAATAGGCTTATGCACAATTAACAGCAAGAAGTCAACAAACTACATTCTAAAACGGTTTGCAATAGCAAAGTTTTTCGATGCGGTAACCCCTCGCGACAGCGTGAAATACGTTAAGCCTAATGCTGAGCATTTGGAAGCCACTTTAAAAGCTTTGAGAGTTAGTCCAGAAGAAACTATGGTTGTTGGAGACGGCGTCAGCGACATGAAATGCGCTAGGGAATTAAACGCAATTGCCGTGGGCTTGCCGACTGGAGTTTCTTCACCAAAAGATTTGGTTAGCTCTGGAGCTAACTATATTCTCACGTCAATAACAGACATACCAACACTAGTGGGGTATATTAACAAGACAGAATGAACATAAAGAAATTTTTTGGTTTTAGGCTGTGAGTAGTTTCTTTTTTGCTATTACTTTTTCTATTCTCTTTTTGGCATCGGTTTTCCGGTAAATTTCCAGTGCTTGATTCAGTAGAGAATAAGCTTTTTCTTTGTCGCCTTCTTGGTTTCGGTTTAGATGCATTAAGCCATACTCGTATAAGAGTCCAGCAAATTCTAGAACCCACCATTTATGTAGGTTTAGGGATTTGTATTTTTCAAGGCTTTTTTCGAAGTGTTGTATGGATTGTTCCCAGCTTTTCTGTTCTCTGAAAAGCATTCCTCTCAACTTTTCGGCATCCGCTATAAGCCATTCCATTTTCGCTTTTGCTGCGAATTCGTAAATCTTTTCAATCAATTCTTCGGCTTTTTCAATTTCTCCCTTTTTCAAATATAACCTTGAAAGGGCTGGAAGAATGTATCCGTGGAGCTTAACTTCATCTCTTGCTGTTTCATAAATAGTTCTACCTTCATTAAGGTATTTCTCCGCTTCAGCGTAATCCTCCATTTCCAGAAACAATTCTCCAAGCATCCAAATAGGCTCTCCAGAAATTTGATAGTCTCCAGTCTTTTTTGCGATTTCATTGGCTTCTATCAAATATTGAAGACTTTTGTCCCACTCCCCTAAAAATTGATATCCGAACCCAAGAATAGACATTGCTGAAGCGATGCCTATGGTATTCTTGGTTCTCTTGTCTAATGCTAACAGTTCCTCGGTCATGGAAATGGCTTTCTGAATTTCTCCCATAAATACATAGAAAAATGCGAGCACCAAACCAAGCCAAGATATTAAGCTTACTTCACCAACTTTCTTTGCCAGTTCAAATCCTTTTTGCAGTGTTTCAAATCCTTTTGGAACTTCTCCCATTGTCGTGTAATAAAGGCTGACGTTGTTGTAGAGAGTGAGAGCAGGTTGTATACAGTTATTCTCTACAGCAATTTTTAGTCCTTGTTCTAAATATTTTAGTCCCTTTTCGGTTTCTCCTAAATTCCCGCTTATATTTCCCAGATCGTTGTAGCAACCTGCAAGAATCTCGGGGTCACCTAATTTCTCCGCCAGCTTGAACGCCTTCTGCACAAAACTTGAAGCTTTACCATAGTCTCCTGCTCGCCAAAGCATGTGCGCAATGTCCTCATATAAACGTGCCAATTCTACACTTTCAGGCTCCTTCTCAAGAATCTCTAAAGCCAAACGATGATGCTCAGAAGCTTTACCCTGATCACTAGCTCTTTCCCACGAAGTCTTCGCCATGATGACATGAAGTCTAGAAACGCCTTCCATGTCTCCAAGCTGATTCCACAATGCTAGCGACTTATTCCAGTGTTCCATGCAAACGTCAAGCTCACCAATAAATGCTGTAATAGCGCCTAACTTCTCTGTTATACGAGCTTTCGTTTCAAGATTGTTTTCTTTCTCTTCAAGAAGCTCAAGAGCATGCTGAAGATAGGAGATTGCCTCGTTATGAGCGTATGTCTTCTCTGCTTTTTCCCCTGCTTTCATGAAATAGTCAAGCGCCTTTTCCTTGTCATTGCCCTCCAGAAAATGATAAGCAAGTTCTCCGAGATGTTCATCAATCTTTTTAGCATACACCTTTTCTAGAGCACATCCCACAGTGCCATGAAGCTTCATGTGCCTCAAAAGGCTAACTTCCTCATGCACAACATCTCTCACTATGACATCGGCAAAGGAGTACACACCCTCTCCACGAACTAACCTTTCTTTGACTAGTCCAGTCTTGAGCATTTTCTCCATCAATTCAAGAACCTTATCCTCTTTAACGCCAGTAACGCCGCATAAAGCTTCAAAAGTAAAATCATTTCCAACAAAAGACGCCATAGTCAACAAGTTTTGACATTCATCATCCAACCGACTTATTCTCGCCTTTACAACACCTTCCACCGTCTTCGGAAACTTGATTCTGGAAACTTCTTTGATCTTCCATTTATCTTCCTCACGAAAGATGACTCCCTCTTCTTTCAGGGACTTTATCACTTCTTCAACAAAGAACGGGTTGCCCCCAGTCCTCTCATAGACAAGTTCACAAAATGCTTTTGGCACATCATCTTGCTCCAGAATCTGTTTAACCATCTCTGAAGTATCATTGAGGGACATACGCTTTAATGGAACAGATTGAAGCAAACGTTCTCTGTTCAATTCTGTCAAAACCGGAGACAAAGGATGTCTGTCATCAATATCAGTATCCCGATAAGCACCCAAAAGAAGCAAAGGCTCCCTATAAACACCGCGAGCCAAATAATGCAATAACAAAAGCGAAGTCTGGTCAGTCCACTGCAAATCATCAAGAACAACCAACAATGGAGCCTCCTTGGAAATGTTCATGATAAATTGTGAAACAGCTTCAAAAAGTCTGTCACGCTCATGCTCTGGACTTATGGGCAGAGACTGAGGAATTGTGCCAAGCTTCTGTTTAATCTCAGGAACCAGCTTACAAACCTCGCCCGGATAATAGCCAATCACTTTGTATAGTTGCTCGGGAGCGCAATCTTGCAGAAAATCTTTAATCACCTCGCTCCAAAGAACATAAGGAGGCACACCGTCCATTCTGAACAATGCTGGGCACCTCCCATACAAGACTTGCATACCGCGCAAACGTGCATAAGCCCCCAACTCTCTAGTTAACCTTGTCTTGCCGATTCCAGCCTCCCCGTAGAGAAACAAAAGGCCTCCTTCGCCCCGAACTGCCTTATCAACAGCCCCTCTAAGAGCATTCATCTCCTCAGCTCTATCGATGAGCTGAACCTCTCTTGCAGCAATAGAGCGAGGACTTGGAACAACGACACTCGGCTTGTGAGAAGGCACATAAACTTCTCTCAAGAAAACCTCCGCAATGTCCCTCAGCACCATAAGCAAATCTGCAGCACTTTGGTATCTCTTTGCAGGGTCTTTTTCCATAAGTTTCATGATACATTCGGCAAACGCTTGTGGAATCTTTGGATTCAGTTTGCTCGGTGAGACTGGGTAGTCGTGAATATGACTGAAAATGATTTTCACAGAATCTTCTCCAAGAAAAGGGGGTCTGCCAGTCATCATCTCATAAAGCACTGCACCAAATGAGTAGAGATCAGACCTAGTGTCAGCATCTTTTCCTAACGCTATTTCAGGAGCTACATAGGCAACTGTGCCAACTATTATCCCTTCCTCGGTGAGGCTGGGTTGACCAAGCATTTTAGCCAAACCAAAATCATTCAGCTTCGCAGTGCCATCCTCAGTTATCAGAACATTCTCTGGTTTAACGTCTCGATGGAGAATGCCTTGTGAGTGTGCATACTGAAGTGCGCGGCAAATATCTATGCCAACTTTAAGTACTGTTTGTATGTCGCATTTGCCCTCTGGATACGTTTCCATAAGCTCGCGTAGGCTCATCCCATCAACAAATTCACACACAAAAAACAGTTTATCATCTTCTTTCCCGATGTCGTAGATAGAAACAATGTTTGGATGATTAAGTTTCGCTACTGCTTGTGCCTCACGTATAAAACGAGAATATACCTCTTCGCCTAAAACTGCACTCTTAAGCATTTTAATTGCGACAACACGGTTCAAAACAGTATCCCTAGCCTTATAGACAACGCCCTTTCCGCCTTCACCGCGCTTCTTTAAAATAGCATACCTGCCACTCTGTAAATGTTTAAGAGATGACAACAAGACTTCTCCATATCAACCTCTGGTTTCATTTGATATTTAGTTGCACAACTTTAAAAGTATATCTAACTTAAACTTCGGTTAAACTCTGCGATTTTAATTAGGTCACTTAGTTCTTTTTAGGCTGGTTTGAAATGGTATCTTGGCCATTGGGGCCATGGCTGCGTCGCCGCGCATGTTCCAAAGTCCATTGTTAACGACATTCCTATCTTTATCTGTTCTAGGGCTACGCCTCTAATCATGCCTGGGATTTTTAAGCCATTTTCAAGTTGTACTATGCCTACGGCGTATGGCGCCATTCCCTGAAATTGTGTTGGTGCCACATGAATAACAGTGTACGTTAACAGTTTTCCCTTTTGTGGAAGCTCAACCCACTCGAACTCTTTCGAAAAGCAGTTGTCGCACAACGGTCTCGGTGGAAGGTGAACTTTTCCGCATTTCTTGCATTTTCCACCCACGAGTTTTCCTTGAAGTATTTGCTTGTAGAACTGTTCTATGGTGAAGGGTGCTTGCTCGCTCATACTTTAGCCCCTCCTATAAATATGAACTGCGGCTGTCGCGCCTGAACCGCCAACATTATGCGTTAAGCCTACTTCCGCATCTTTCACTTGTCTTTTATCAGCTTGTCCAGTTAGCTGCAGATATATCTCGTAGGCTTGCGCTGTTCCTGTTGCACCTACCGGATGACCTTTAGCTTTTAATCCGCCGCTCGTGTTCACGGGGATTCTTCCTCCAAGCTTTGTATCTCCACCTTCGACTAAGCATCCGCCTTCGCCTGGCTTACAGAAGCCCAAATCCTCGTAAGCTATTATTTCGGCGATAGTGAAGCAGTCGTGGACTTCAGCAACGTCTATTTCTTCAGGCTTTACATCAGCCATTTCATAGGCTTTTTTAGCGGCTAGTTTGGCGGCTGTAAGTGACGTGAAGCCTTCCCTTTCATACATGCCTATGGTGTCGCTGGCCTGTCCGCTCCCAATTATGTGCACTGGTGTGTCTGTGTATTTTTTGGCTAGTTCTGGCTTTGCCAAAATTAGACAACTTGCCCCATCAGTGATTAATGAGCAATCATAAAGCTTAAGCGGCCAAGCAATAACACGCGAAGACAAAGCATTTTCAAGCGTTATCTCCTTCTGCATATGAGCCTTCGGATTTAGGCTTCCATGATAATGGTTTTTCACGGCAACCATGGCAAGATGCTGTTCCGTCGTGCCGTATTCATGCATGTGCGCAGTTGCCATCAAAGCAAACAATCCTGGAAAAGTTATGCCATGCCACTGTTCAAAGGGATAATCAGAAGCCATAGCAAGGTATTCGGTTACTTCAGGCGTTGTTCTATGGGTCATTTTCTCAACGCCACCAACCATAACAACATCACACAAGCCCGAAAGCACCGCATAAATTGTAGCCCTGAGGGCTGCTCCAGAAGAAGCGCAGGCGGCTTCCGTTCTTGTGGCGGGTATATGCAACAAACCAGCCCAGTCAGCCACCGTTGCACCTGTATGTCCTTGATGCTCGTAGGATTCTCCCATTTGCCCAACAAACAAGGCTTGAATGTCCTTTTTGGGGTCTAGGTTTGGACAGTGGTCAAAGGCTTCTTTGGCTGCTTCTGCAAAAATTTCTCTGGCGTAAAAGCCTTCCAGTTTTCCAAATTTTGACAAGCCAGCAGAAACTATTGAAACTAGGGGTTTACCCTTCAAATTAGATTTCTCCTTTGTGACCACGATTAATGTGGAAAATGGAATAGTGATTGAACAAGTATTTAAATTTCTTTAACTATTGTGAAGTTTTTCACGAAAGAATTTCGTAATGAGAAGTTTTAAAAAAGTGGGTGTGGCTTAAGACAAAGCCTTCTGAAACTATTTGGGGCCGAATGTTTTTTTAACCCAATCTCTCGTTTTTTCCATGTCTTCTCTGAAGCGTTTCAACTCTTCTGGCGTTCGTTTCGGCGGTTTAGGTTCTTCTGCCGGCGTTGCATAAACGTCTAAGAGGTCGCCTTTGGGCTGTTTCTCAACGTGTATGTTTACTCTTAAGTCAATGTTTACTTTCTCAGGGTCAATGTCTCTCATCGTCATGGGCAAGCAAGTGTTTGTTCCATCTATCCTAACCATTGCACCGACTAGTGGCTGTAGATGCGCCATCGAAGGCCATGCAATAACCATAATCGTATATGAGTGGACTTCTCCTTTCTTTGGAAGCTCAATCCACTTTGTTTCTGCAAGCTTACACTTGGGATTAAAGCAATGTGCACGTGGCGGACAATAGACCAATCCGCACTTTGGACATTTCGTTCCGTATATTTTTCCTTCTAAGAGTCCTGTGAAGAATTTAGAGACTTTGCCGTAGCTGTGATGAAACATGCTACCGTGAGGTCTGTGCACAATCATGAATTTCTCAAGCTTCAACTCATTTAAGGTTGGCCCATCGTTCATTTCAACTATTTTCCATCCTTCAGGTCTCCAGCCGCCCTTACGTTCCCAGTCTTTCCACCATTCCTCGTCAATCTTCTGTTCTTTCAGAACCTTTTCCGATCCTGGTTGCTTCATTTTTTACACCTCCAAAACTACGGCGCCCGCTTGGCATCCTGTTCCGCCGTGTCCGTGTATGAAGCCTTTTTTCGCGTTGCTCAATTGTCTGTCAGGTGCGCCCCATTTCTTGCCTATCTGGTTGCTCAGTTGCCAGTAAACGTCAACCACTTGAGCGATCGATGTTGAGCCCACTGCGTGCCCCTGAGCGGTCAACGCACCGCTAAGTTGACACGGAAGTTCTCCGTGAGGCGCTATTACGCCATCTCGAAGCAACTTCTTTCCTTCGCCTCTCTTGCAGAAATCAAAGTCTTCAAGTCCTGCCAAAACAACGCCTGCGTATGGATCGAAGATTTCGACTAAGCTTATTTCTTTTCGCGGATTCTTGACTCCGGCGTCCTTGTAAGCCATTCTTGCTGACACTCTTAGTGCGCCAAAGTTGCAGAGGTCAGGATATGGCGACATGGGGGCTGGAACGTGTTTGGGCCAGATTTTTTCGTCTTCTGGATACAAGCCTTTCCATGCTGGGTTGTCTGGCCGGTCTCCAGCTCTCATCGTGTCCGACCCGAAGCCTACACCGGTTATCCATATTGGGTTGTCCGTTAGTTTCTTTGTAAGCTCTTCATTTGCCAACAGCAGAGCCGATGCGCCTTCGCTTGTCATTGCACATTCATAAAGCCTGTACGGCCAAGATATCAGACGGGATTTGTAGACGTCTTCCACTGTGATTTTGCTGAAGCCATGTTGGGCGGGCCACTGTGCGTAGGGATTGTCGAGTGAGTTGTTGTGGCATAAAACCGCGACTTCAGCCAAGTCTTCTTCAGTGTCGCCATAAGCGTGCATTCGGCGGGCTTCCATTGTTGCGTAGAACGCGTTGTAAGTGAAGCCTGAAACGAAGTCCCAGTCTGTGTCTCCGGCGATGGCTATGGCTTCGTTGACCTTCTGAATGGGTAATTCGTCCATTTTTTCCCATCCCACAACGAGAACCAGTGGAAACATGCCTGAGCGTATCCATAGGGCTGCGTTCACGATTGCGTCGATTGGGGTTGCTCCACCCGACTCGACTCGAAAGCATGGCACAGCGCTCAGTCCCAAGTAGTCATTAATTATCCAGTGCATACACTGTTGCTGTTCCAAGATGTCGCTGAAGTATGAGTAGCAGCACGCATAGCCTTTCTTTATAAAATCTCCAAGTTCAAGGTCTGGAACATCATCCAATATCATTTTGACGGCTTCAGCACACATCTCTTCCTGCAAAGTGTGCCTTGGATTGTCGAACCTTGAAATGCTACCAGCGACTATTCCAACTTTCTTCAACCTTTCCACCTCAATTTTGAAAGATGTAGTTAGTGATTTCAACAACTAATTAAGATTTTTGCGGTAATCAGCCCAGAATTAAAAATAGAAATATGATTTTGAGAACTTGGCTAGAAAAATTCTGGGAATCTTTTTATAACTTCGTTTATCATTTTATTTGCATGCAGATAATACAGTTATCAACTTCTCTTCCTAAAAATGAATATTCAACCGAAAAGCTGATGGAGATTTTTCCATACGAACTTCCAGAAGGTGTTAAACAGAATATACTAAACTTGGGAGTTTCAAAGCGATACTTCACTGACAATGTAGCTTCATCTTTAAAATCGGAAACCATCATAAGCGAAACTGGTCTCGTTGACCTTTGCGTAGAGGCATGTGAAAAAGCCATAAGAAAGGCTAGTCTATCCGTTAGGGAGATAGGATGTTTTGTTGCAGCTTATGATGTTAACCCGTTTCTGTGTCCAGGCCTCAGTCAGCTTTTGGTTCGGAAAATTGGCTTCACCCCTTACATTAAACATGTTAACGCTCAGGGAATAGCCAGCACCGCCTTTCCTAAGGCTCTAGAACTTGCAGAAAACTACCTTGCAGCACATCCGGAAGATTATGTTTTGCTTTGCATTTCAGGAGTCAGCTCGTACTGGTTCCAAAACCAGGTGCGAGGCATAAGAGACGCCATGGAAATCAGTCAAATTAATCACATAAAGAACAAGGCCAAAAGGCAAATGGAGCTGAGAAAATGGATTGCAACTATGGAGTTTTTCCTCTTTGGAGATGGAGTAGCCGCTTGCATAGTGGCAAGAGAGGGTGAAGGCTTATCAGTTGAGAAGATTGTGGAAGTTACAAACCTTGGAAAGAAGGACTATTTGGCTGGTTATGCTAGGCTTACAGCACTAAACGAGCCGTTCAGATTTGGCTTTTACTCGCATCTTGGTAAAGAAATTCCAGAACTGGGAGCCAAGTATACGGCTCTGGCTCTTAAAAGACTGCTTGGAAAAAACGTTGAAAAAATTACAAGAGCTGCAAAGAAATGGGCAGTTCACACAGGCAGCGAAAAAATACTTAACCGAATGGCTGAAACTCATGGAATCCCTTACGAAAAAATTAGTGAATCGCATGATGTGCTTAGAGAGTATGGCAACCTAGCTGGGGCAAGTTTACCATTTATCCTTGAAAAAATAGTTTCAAGCGGCAAACTTTCAAGAGGCGACATCATCTTGATGGTTGGTTACGGATGGGGATTCTCAGCTTCCGCATGTCTTCTAAAGTTTATGACTTGAAAACGTAGTTTCCTTTGTAAGTATCAAAACTGATATGACGGAAAGTTATTGCTTTTTTCCGATCACCACAAAGAAGGAACGCATGGATAGGAAAGTATGAGTTCGCATTTTCTGAGGATTCTTAATGAGATTCGTAATTCTCTTGACTGTCTCGCAGAGATATTTTTCAAACTCTTTTTTGGATATTCCATATTCTTCCATGGCTTTCTTCTCCTCCTCGCTCCAAGATGTTAACTCTGTCAACGATTTCCTATAGCAATCTACCAACTCCTCAATGGAGTATTTATTCTCCCACGTGAGCGGGCTAGTTGGCAGTAAGTATCCATAAGCCTCAATTTGTTTTAGTTGAGCTTTCATAAAAATTGATGGAAGTTTTGAACCTATGCAGAGGTTCGCACCATAAATTTTCTCAAACAATCTGATGACAGCGTCGTTGAATCTGTATGCTAATTCATTATACGTTTCATCATATGGGTTATAAATCACACATCCTCTATAATCCGGTTCTATAGCTACAACTGTTCCGTGAGGCTTTGTCACCCTGATCATTTCACGCAAAGCCTTCAACGGTCTTCCAAGAATATAAAGCAAAGTGTGGCAAGTGACGACATCAGCAAAATTGTCTGAAAAGGGAAGCTGATAAACACTTGCCTCTTTAAATTCGATCAAAGAAGGTAAACCTTCCTTAACGGCTAATTCTCGAGCAGAACGAAGAAGCTTTCCGTCAATGTCAACCCCAATAACCTTTCCACGTCTTTTTAAACCCTTGGCGATCAGTCGTGTAAAGAACCCAGAACCACACCCAACATCAACCGCAGTAATTCCAGGCTCAATTCCCAGATGTCTATAAAGCACAGAAATAAGTTCATCTCTCCACAAATACTTTCCTCTAAGTTCTAAACCTGCCGAAGTCCATACATACCTTTTCTTCATCCATCATTCCTCTCCCCGTCCAACAAATAAATAAGCAATAAAGAGCAGAAATCTTATAAGACTTTTTTAACTAAAGGAAAAAGTTTGGATATGTAAGCTCTTAGCTAAAGATGGAGTTTCTTTTCTAAACATTTAACATAATATGGAGGAAACCTTCCTTTTTCCACAACATTGACGAGTTTCTTTAGTTCTTCCTTTGCCTTATCATAAAGTTGTTTTGTAATCCAACCTTTACAGAAGGCGTTTTCCAACTCCTCTTCGTCTAACACTTTAAACTTAAGGTTAGGCGAAACCCATAGGTCTAAAAACAAATCGGTAAGTTCAACTCCGCAATCGTCAAATAGCCTAGGAGGCGTAACAATGTCACAATAATAGCCCGTATGCCTTCCCTGCAGGTTTCTTATTTTGCCAACAGTAAACCACTTTCTCATCAACTCGAAATATACTATTTGAAAACCAGACGCAAGAACGGTTTCTCCATCAAAAATAACCGAATGTGTAGAAGTAATTACAGACTTGCCAATAACAACCTTTTCTGACTTGTAAATTAGCTCGTCGTAGAGGTTCAAAACCTGATTAGGTAGCCTAATATATCGAAGATGAAGTTTTGGAGTAGATTCTGGCGAAAGTTTATTTCCTTTTGACATCAGATTTTCAACTTCACAAATGAGGATTTATTTTGTTATGCGATTAAAAAGTTTAATCTTGCTCATAGATGACTGTTTGAAGCAGAAATTGCTTTATTATGAATGGGTAGATACAAATATTTGCAAATTAAAAGAGGCTAACATTATGGAAAACGAAAGCAAATCCAATCATGTTGTAAATAAAACTTTAGAAGCCTTAAAACGGAACAGATTTAGGGCTGTTTATAAAGAAAATCGAAAAGAAGCTTTACAGCACATTTTAGAAGAGATTCCATTAGAAGCAACAGTGGGAGCAGGAGACTCCATAACGTTAAAAGAAATCGGCATTTTTGAGGAATTAAGGAGAAGAGGCTTCACATTGTTTTGGCCGTTCGATGAGAAAGTTAGGAAAGACGAGAGAAGAAACATTGCACGAAAAGCTTTGTTAGCAGACGTATTCTTGTCTGGTTCAAACGCATTAACTATGGATGGAAAAATTGTCAATGTTGACGCTACAGGAAATAGAGTTGCAGGTTTGATTTTTGGACCAAGAAAAGCGATCGTTGTGGTTGGAGTAAACAAGATAGTTAAGAACGTAGAAGAGGCTTTAAAAAGAATCAGAAAAGTAGCGGCACCGCTAAATGCAAAACGAATAAGAGAGGAACGTGGTTGGGAATTGTTGCCATGTGTTGACGCTGGTAAATGTGTGGACTGCAGCGCTGAGAACAGAATATGCAACATAACTGCTATAATTGAAAAGAAACCCAGAGCAATAGACATAGCCATAATAATTGTGGGAGAAAAACTTGGACTATAATCCACTTATTTAATGTCCACGTTTAACATGGCTCTTTTTGATTTGTTTTCGTTTGCGTTTACCCATTTCATCAAGCTTTTTCATCCATGCACCTCTAACATACAACGCCCCGACGCCTGACTCAGCGATTGCTTCCACACCCACAGCCTTATGCCTTTTCTTTCGTGACTTTTTACGAGACATACTATTCCATTTGCTAGAATTCTAATATAAAAACCCTCAATAACGCATGTTATGATCCTACTTTAATGTTAAATTTAATGGTTGTGAACCGATAAGAAAATATCCTTTAGGCTTAATACCCATATGTGAATTTAACAACAAACAGCTCCAAGTAATGGGGGCAATGTAAGAGAATGTTTGATAAAGGAAAAATTAACGAGATAAAGAAGGAGCGAGAACGCTGGGAAAAAACAACGCTACCAAAATGGATAAGGCAATGTCCAGAATGTAAAAGCGAATTTCGGAATCATTCAGGCATGCTGATAAAGCGTGTTTACACTCCAGAAGACATTAAAACCTTAGATTATATGCGGGATTTGGGCTTTCCGGGTGAGTATCCCTTCCTCCGCGGCGTACATGCAACCATGTACCGTGGCCGCTTATGGACAATGCGAATGTTTGCAGGATATGGCGCGGCAGAGCAGACAAACAAACGCTTCAAATACTTGCTGAAGGAAGGCGAAACAGGCCTAAGCACAGCCTTCGATTACCCAACAATAATGGGTTACGATTCAGACCACCCCATGGCAAGGGGAGAAGTGGGCATATGCGGAGTAGCCATTTCATCATTGAAGGACATGGAAATACTATTTGACGGGATACCGCTAGACCAAGTTACAACTTCTATGACCATAAATGGTCCAGCACCCATGTTGCTTGCCATGTACGTAGCCGTAGGAGACAAGCAAGGTGTGCCGAGAGAAAAGATTGGAGGAACAACACAAAACGACAATCTGAAAGAGTTTTTCGCCCAGAAGTTATGCATATTTCCGCCAAAGTCCTCAGTAAAACTCACAACAGACATAATTGAATATTGCGCTAAGCATTTGCCAAAGTGGAACCCCGTAAGCATAAGCGGCTACCACATCCGCGAGGCTGGCGCAACTGCCCTTCAAGAATTAGCATTCACTATTTATGACGGAATAGCCTACGTTGAATCCACTCTAGAAAGAGGATTAAAAGTGGACGATTTCACCCATCGCCTGTCATTCTTCTTCGCATCACACAACGATTTCTTCGAAGAAATAGCCAAATTCAGAGCAGCCCGCAGACTGTGGGCAAAAATAATGAAGGAACGGTTCCACGCCAAAAATCCTAGGTCTATGTGGATGCGCATGCACGTTCAAACCTCAGGATGCACGCTCACAGCGCCGCAGCCACTAAACAACATTATACGCACTACTATGCAGGCATTAGCAGCAGTTTTAGGCGGAACACAATCGCTACACACGAACTCCTTCGACGAAGCCTTGTGCTTGCCGACTGAAGAAGCCGTTAGAGTAGCATTGAGAACGCAGCAGGTAATAGCCCACGAAAGTGGAGCAACAAACACCGTAGACCCGCTAGCAGGTTCATACTACGTCGAAGCCCTAACAAACGAGATGGAACAAAAAGCAATGGAGTATATCCAAAAGATAGACGACATGGGCGGAGCAATAGCCGCCATAGAAAAAGGATTCTTCCAGAAAGAAATTGCCGACAGCGCCTACCGATACCAGAGAGAAATAGACGAGAAAAAACGCATAATTGTTGGTTTGAATGAATACGCTATCGAAGGGGAAGAGTGCCCAATAGAACTCTTAAGGATAGACCCAAAAGCCGAAAAAGAACAGGTTGCCCGACTGCAAAAAGTAAAAAGGGAACGCGACAACAGAAAAGTGAAGGAGATCCTAGAGAAACTGCATTACACAGCAGAAAAGGATGAAAATCTCATGCCAACAATAATTGAAGCAGTAAAAGCCTACGTAACCTTAGGCGAAATCACCGAAGTGCTGCGAAAAGTTTACGGAGAATATAAAGAACTAATCGTTATCTAAAAGGAGGGAACAAAATGCAAGGCACAAAAAAAATTAGAGTTTTGATCGCCAAACCAGGCCTTGACAGCCACGATAGAGGAGCCAAAGTAGTAGCCAGAGCCCTAAGAGACGCAGGAATGGAAGTAATCTACACGGGTTTAAGACAAACTCCAGAACAGATAGCGGAAACAGCCCTACAGGAAGACGTGGACGTGATAGGCTTAAGCATACTATCAGGCGCCCACAAGGCCCTTTTCCCAAGAATAATGAAGCTTCTAAAGCAAAAAGGCTTAACAGACGTGATGGTTTTCGCAGGAGGAATAATTCCAGAAGAAGACATACCTGAATTGAAGAAGTTGGATATAAAAGAAATCTTTGGGCCTGGAACACCAACAGAAACAATAATACAATTTGTTTTGGAAAACATCCCAAAAAGAACTTAAACTCTAAGATGGACAGAGCCATTGACAAAAATTGAAGAAATAGCAAAAGGCGTTCTAGCCGGAGACCGCAGAAGCATAGCAAGGGCAATAACAATTATCGAAAACAACACCGCAGAGTCCCAAAAATTAATCTCCTTAATCTACCCCCATATAGGAAAAGCCCACATAATAGGCTTAACAGGACCAGGTGGCTCTGGAAAAAGCACTCTTATCGAAAAAATTGTGCGAGAGTATAGGCGTAGAGGCAAAACTGTAGGCGTCGTAGCTGTGGACCCCACAAGCCCGTTCACCGGTGGGGCATTCTTAGGTGACAGAATTCGAATGCAAGAGCTAAGCACGGATGAAGGCGTTTTTATACGCAGTATGGCAACTCGAAATTATCCGGGAGGAATTGCCAAGGCAACAAAAGACGCTGTCAAAATATTGGATGCTGCAGGCAAAGACATAGTAATCGTGGAAACTGTTGGCGCTGGACAATCCGAAGTGGAAATAATCAAAGTGGCACAAACAATAGTTGTTATTCACGCACCTGGCTTAGGAGACGAAATACAAGCAATAAAAGCCGGGTTAATGGAGATAGCCGACATCTTCGTCATAAACAAGGCTGACCGCGAAAACGCAGACAAAGCTGTAATGGACATCCAATCAATACTGCAACTAAACAACAAAGAAAAAACATGGAAAACACCCATTCTAAAAACAATAGCCCTCACAGGAGAAGGCGTCCCCCAACTCATTGAAAAACTGGAAGAACATAGACAATTTCTGAAAAAGGAAATAGAGCACAAAAAAAGCCTATTGAGAGCCGAAGCCGAACTCATCGAAGCCATAAAAGAAAAAGCGGCAACCTCAATAATAGAAGAATTAAGAAAGGAAGGAAAGTTCGAAGAACTTTTGCACCAGATTCTGGAAAAGGAAATAGATCCAGCCTCTGCAGCTGAGAAGCTATTACGTGGAAAATTTAAGAAGGCAGCGAGTAATGCCTAAACTTGAAAAAGGACTTGTACAGGTTTACACTGGAAACGGGAAAGGAAAGAGCTCGGCGGCTTTTGGACTCGCACTTAGGGCGATAGGGAGAGGATTAAAAGTTTACATAATCCAGTTCATTAAGGGCGGATTCGACTACGGCGAACTATACATTGTAGACAAACTTCCAAACCTCACATTGAAAGCCTTCGGCAGAGGCAAATTCGTAACACAAAAACCTGCGGAAAAAGTGGATGTCGAGTTTGCAGAAGAAGCCATGGCTTTGGCTGAAGAAATTGTCAAAAGCGGCGAATACGACATAGTAATCCTAGACGAGATTAACGTGGCCTTAAACCTAAAGCTGATAAAAATCGAAAAAGCTCTGGAACTGATAAAGAACAAGCCAAAACACGTTGAGCTCGTGTTAACTGGACGTTACGCCCCAAATGAAATCATTGAGGCCGCTGACTTGGTTACAGAGATGAAAGAAGTTAAACACCCATACAACAAGGGGTTTCAAGCCAGAAAAGGAATAGAATACTAGAGGCTTTTGAAACTATTTTACATAGGACTCGTTTATCCAAACTTTTGCCTCTTCAGTGTCCATGCTTGCTCTGAGTCCTATCGGCAAAGGCAGATTAGGCGTATAATGTCCGAAATCCATACTTGCGATAATTGGAAAATCAAACTCACTGGTTATGTCTAAAACAACCTTTTCGACTTCACAGGTCATATCCTTTACGACACCAGCCTCCTCACCTCTAATCTTACCGATCAGTATGCCCTTCGCTCTGTCAAATAGACCAGCCTCTCTGAATTGAACTAGCCTTTGATCTAGCAGATCCAACGGTTGCGTCATAGCTTCCCAGAAGAAGATGATATCTTCATTCAGTTTCGGAAAGTACGGTGTTGCAAGCAATGCTTGCAGACTGGGCACGTTTCCTCCGAATAGTCTACCTTCGGCTTTGCCTTCTCGCCAGACTTCCCAACGTGTAAGTGTAGGCAACAACCCCAGCGGTTCAGCGCTCTTAGTGACTTTAAAGAAAAGCTCCATTTCATACGTTGCTTCTTTGCTGTTCATGTCTGCCCCAAATCCGAAAACGACATCGGTCTGATGAAGCCCGACTAGACCAGTCTTAGCCAGGAAAGCCACGTGAAAGGTGGTGATGTCGCTCATTCCAGAGAAAATCTTAGGGTTAGCCCTTATCAGATCAAAATCCAAATAGCGTAAAGTCCGAATTGCAACCTGTCCACCTATCGCGCAAATGATTGCTTTCACTTCTTTGTTGGCAAACATGCTGTTAATATCTTCAGCTCTTTGAATGTCGGTTCCTGCCATGTAGCCACAGTGCTGGAGTTTAACGGTTTTGCCTTCTTTCACCTTAAAACCAAACTTTTTGAGATTCGCAACCCCTCGAAGGTACATATTTTGAAAGGGCAAGACTGGATAGGAAGGTGCAATCACTCCAACAGTGTCGCCATCATTAAGTTTCGACGGTTTCAAAAGTTTCATATCGACCACATTAACGATGGGGACGGATTTGATATTTAATTCTGGTGATGTAAACCCGCGCTTTTCCATTTCGATTTCAAGATTCGTGGCTTGACTACATGCAAAGTTTTTAACAAGCCTCTTTCAATTCTCTTTAACATGAACGTTGATATGGAAGAATTATGCAGATTTCTCGTGAAGGCAAAAATTAACACGTATGCTAGTGGCAGAGAAGGCGCTATTCTATGGGATGGAAGCAAAGAACTAGTTTTCAGGGAAGGAAAATGGGTGTACAGAGACAGGTATTTTGGGTTTGATCCATTTATCGGAGAGGAAACAGTCTTCTATCAGGGGGTATGTGTTTGGGGTATGAGTTATTACGGGTGCGCTGTTTCTTCAGAAGAGCTCTCCTTAAAGGATGTGTACGCTTTTCTTCGAGAGGCATTGAAAAGGATCAGCGAAAAGAAACCATTTAGAGGCCCAGAAAAGTACGAAAGGCAACCTTTTAAGTATGTTAACAGCGTAGAAGGCGATGTTAACAAGTTTAATGGAACTGAGAACATATTCTATAGAGGAAAAGAGATTTACAGTTTGCTATATCATGGCGGATGTACTGGAGGCGAAGTTTAGACTGTGCCGTTTGGAGGA
>Ga0209725_1000153_pt1 | contig 41745 bp, 35 predicted proteins | sample I18A1metaG_FD_184145 | JGI IMG/M metagenome (GOLD analysis project Ga0209725, IMG submission 184145) | Lake sediment bacterial and archeal communities from Gulf of Boni, Indonesia to study Microbial Dark Matter (Phase II) - ​I18A1 metaG... | ecosystem: Environmental > Aquatic > Freshwater > Lake...
CTATCTGAATGCCCAGATGAGAAGGCACATATGAAAGGGACGCTAAGATTCGCAGATACGATGTCAACTGAAAGCCTCGCAGCAATAACGGCGGAAGAGGCCAGCAAACTCGTAGAGTAGCTTCCGGTCATCGAGAACATCTGACCTAAACCTCTCTTTTTCTTCTGTCATCCATCGCGCGCTATTTCACAGATATTCTTCTCAATCGAGCATTGCTGCAAAATCGCCTGTTCGTTAGGGAACGAAGAATTTGGAGAGAAAATAGCGAAAGATGAGATTGTTCAACATCAGGATGTGTTCAGAACACTGAGCGTTCTCTCTGGAAGAGGATACTTATTGGATTTCGCTTCATTGAAGAAGATTTATGCTTACGCTATTAAGGCAAGAGTGGCGGCTTGAGGGAAAAACAGTTAGAACTTTATTTAGTTTGGTGTTTGGAATTTGATGAGTCTATTCTAGATTGGTTTGTGATAGGCTACTAATCTAAATTATCCGTCGCTAGCCTTCTTACTGAGCTGACAAATCCAACTAGGCTGCCCTCCGCGTCTTCTTCAAGGTTCAGGCCGAGTCTATCGCAGAGCGAAAGGTAGATCTGTGCTTCGACAACTTCGGCTCCTGCACCCAGCAGGCCGACGAGTGCTCGGTGGAATGCTTTTAGCCTGTGCGGAACCTGGATACGCTTGATCCGATATTTCCTTTCGACGTGATAGTACAGGGCCTCTTTGATGCCATCTCCGATGCGCATGAGTCCGTCGTCAATCGCCTCAAGGAGCATTTTGTTGAATTTCTCATCAACGATTCTTCTCCTCGGTCGCGGACCCAGTTGAATTCCCGCCATGAGGATCGGCTGACCCAAGCTGACACCTGGGCCAGCTGATATGTCGGGGTTGGATATATCAATGTTTCGCAGATGGTACACTGATGTGTCATCATAATGACGGACTAGTAGATCATCTCATCACTAAGATGAAGATGCCGCCCCTTTGCCTTGAACGAACACTCTTTCAACTCGGCCTTCAACGCGACCCGCCATGTCAAGATCTGAAGACACATAGCGGTTGCTATTGACCCAAGAATAGCGTCGTCATATCCCGGATCAATTCTAGCCACCTTCCATCCGTTGCCTCTAAGCAAGTTCTCTAGCCGACCTGCCTTGCTGTCCTTACTCGAATCAGGAAGAAGGAGCACAACATCCCTTTCACAGAGCGAGAAAAGCTCCATGTGGCTGAACTGCTCCGTAGCTTGATACTGAGATCTCCAGCCAAGAACCTCATACATCTTTGCGGCCCCATACATGGCCATGGAATAGTTGAGGCCGGTTCCCACCATGAAAGTTGTCCCGCCGGAAGATAGCTCCAATGCATCCGACCATCTAACGCACTCATCAAACATCCGATCCAGATTCGTTATCTTGGGCAGTGCTCTTATCTTGGAGTAGCAAGCCAACAAGGTCGCGGTGAAACTTCCTGTCCCAGGTGTGAGTTCACCAGTTCTCCTGAACCTCAGCCTAATACAGTCGCCGCAGTTGTGAGCCAACAGACTTTGATCATCGGCTGTGATTGCTGTCACTTTCTCTGCGATTCCTCGGACAGCTCTCGCGGCTTCAATATTCGTCTTTGTTCTACCCGAGACCGAGATCACGAACAGGTGTTTTCCTTTCAACAGATTTGGCCTAAGACAGATATCATATGGGTCAAGGGCCTTGGCCCGGAAACCAGATAGATGCTCAGCAGCCTTGGCCGCAGCAAACGAATCTCCGGCACCTGTGAAAACGTAGCTCTGTTCCTCGTTCTCCGCGTGGCGATGGAGATTCAAGCTTCTGAGATGTTGGCGGAAGGCAGGCAAGTCATCTAACTGATACCTGATCTCCTCTGCCATGCTATTGATGGTTCCTAGCAATACTCTTTCACCAAGTCTGACGGGTCATGTGTTCTTGCTGTTGGGCTGCTATAGATCTTCGTTCCGGCACGTAGATACGCGATTCAGATATCGGAGTGGCGAAGTCTGACTATTCTCCAGACGCAAAGAAAGATGAGCATCTCTTGGGAAGTTCACCACTCAGTTTATCCGGTAGAGCTTGCTCCTTGAGCTAGGTCAGAAATGGAACGAAGGGCTCTCGGACGAACAGGGCAACGAAGCACGATCCTTACACTTGGTGGAGCCATCTTCATCGGAAAGCCTCAGGAGGAAGAGGCAGACAGATTCATCAAGCTGGCCCTGGACCACGGAGTGAATCATATAGATGTGGCTCCAACCTATGGCGATGCTGAACTTGGGCTTGGCAAATGGGTAAAGGAATACCGGAAGAACATCTTTCTTGCCTGCAAGACCAGATACCGCACAAAGAAGGAAGCAGGCGAGGAACTGAAGAGAAGCCTCCAGCGACTACAGACAGACTACTTTGACCTCTATCAGCTGCACGCACTGGACAAGGCCGAGGATCTTGAGACAGCTCTTGGGCCAGAAGGAGTGATTCAGACGATCCTTGAAGCCAAGAAGCAAGGGCTCGTCAAGAACATTGGCATAACCAGCCACAACCCCGTCAACATCGCAACCACGTTGAAACGCTTCGACTTTGACACGGTTCTATTGCCAGTCAACTGTGTCCTTGCCGCAAACAGGCAACCAGAAAACGATTACACACCAGTGCTGAAACTTGCGAGAGAAAGGAACATGGGAGTCATAGCCATGAAAGCCATCGCCAAGGGTCCATGGCCCGACGAGAAGAAGCCGTACAACACCTGGTATCGACCCTTCGAAACCCAGAAAGAGATAGACGAAGCCTTGTGGTTCACTCTCTCTCAAGACGTGACCACCGCTTCCACTTCGTCTGACATCAGGCTGGCAACCATGATGATCGACGCCGCTGAACGCTTTCAACCGATGAACGAGGAACAGCAAAAAGATCTCGTCTCAAGATTCGCATTGCAGAAGCCCCTCTTTCCGAGGCAATGATCTCCGCGTACTTTGCGCGCAGGTTCTATGCACATTCCATGCGAATGCTGGGCTTCAGCGGTTGAGCTAAGCTCGTGCCGCGCATATCCAATATATATGACCATATGTGGCATTTTACGGCAAAGCTGTCTGGGGTCAGCGAACTGCGTGCGCACATTGGGCTGCTAGTAGTACTGTTGCTTGGCGCTTTTACGACAGGTATGACTGCAGCTAGAAGAGCGCGCGCGCAGCGGAGAACCCGGTATGCCGAACACGATCTGCGAGATCCGCGCACGTAGAAAAGACGACGTTTTTCGTCTTGATCTTTCTGATGAGTGTTTCCAGCATCATTGTTCTGGATGCTCTTCCAATACACTGCGGATGCATCGTCAGTAGAAAGTAGGGAACTCGTTCTACGTAAATTGCTTCGAATTCCTGCATCCATATGCTGAAGACTTCACTCGGTGGCCTTCTCTCTATTTCGAAGATCGGCCAATCATCCAGGAACCATTCAACAGGAAGCTCCACCATGCCTGTTGGCTTACCGTCAAACGTGATGATGTATGGTTTCTCATCATTCATCAGGCTGCTGTCGTATCTGAAGCCGAACCGCATGAGATTCGACACGGTGCTTGGGCTGAATTCCCAGTGTGGCGCTCGGTAACCAATCGGTCTGCGTCCAGTAATCTTTGTAAGTGTTTCTATGGATTTTCTGAAGATCTCAATCTCATCTTCAGGTGAATTCAGCTCGCTCAGGTTCTCGTGCATGTACCCGTGAGCCGCAACCTCATGTCCTCGTCTCACGATCTCCTTTATACTCTCAGGATACTTTTCTGCAGTCCAGCCTGGGACGAAGAAAGTGGAGCTGATCTCATACTTGTCGAGCAGGCGTAGCACTCTGCGAAGTCCCACCCTGGGTCCAAACTGACCTTTGGAGAGCTTCACAGGCCTGTCTGCAGCCACCAACGCCTCGCGACTCTCGGCATCATAATCGAATGTGAGGAGGACTGTGCATCTAGCCAATCTTCGAGCCACACCAATTCCTCGCTTGAACTGTTGCCGTTCGGCTATTTCACAATTGAGTCTCACCTGCTCTCAGGGATAGGGCAGCTTCTCATCCAAAGAGAGAAGAAGAGCCATTGCCATAGAATTAGGTTCAGGAATGAGTTGAATTGAACACCGATGAGATAATGGCTCTGGCTCTGGGCATGGTCGGCTTCAAGGAGATCCCGGCTGACAGCGAAATCTATGTTTCCGGGGACAACATAAGGAGGGTCCTCTTCGGGGTTGACATCGGATCCGCTGAGTTGCTCATGGCCAAGGATCAAGGGTATGATGCGGTCATTGCTCATCATCCTGTCGGCGGAAGGGCCAGGGTCGAGGCTTGGAGGGTTTTCGAAAAACATGTTGACCAGATGACTGAGATGGGGGTTCCCGAAGCCTTGGCCAGAGCAGCCATTCAGAGGAAAATGTCTACTCTTGAGCATGAGGCTCACTCAGCAAACTACGACCATGTGGCGTCGATTGCGAGACATCTCCAAATGCCTTTCATGAACATCCATAACCCGCTCGATGAGCTAGGTCGGAGGCGCATAACCGACGAGATCTCGAGGCTCTTCTCAGGTAAGAACGATGCTACTCTTGCAGACGTCATATCGGCGATCGAAGCCATCCCGGAATTTGAGCGAGCCCTCACCGAGGTGAAGCTTAGACACGGGTCATTATCCAACAAGGCGGGAAGAACAGTGTTCTCGCACGCAGCCTACACCAATGGTGGCTACGAAGTGGCCAAGGCCTACTATGCGCATGGTGTGGACACTGTGCTCTATATTCACATAGCTGAGGCTGATCTGGCCAAGCTGAAAGTGGACAGAGTAGGTAATCTAATTGTGACAGGACATATAGCGAGCGACAGCGTCGGAATCAATCCGTTCATAGCTCAACTTAGAGGAAAAGGAGTCGAAGTAGAAATCATTAGTGGCATCATATAGACCTAATCCGGCTTTCCGACTATCCCATGTGGTACGTGCGAAGCATGATCGATGGGTCGTGATGTCTGTTTCACGTTTCGTTCTTGCCTTATGCTGGGAGGGCTGGTCCGGATGCCTTCCTGCAACAGATCTTGCCTTCAATCCTGCGGATGAAACCTGGACAGGTGCCACATTCGGTGACAAGGACAGGTATCCCATCCTCAGGACAAGTCACTGCTTCTATGTTCACGACTCGATGGCGAGGAGGTTGAGGTTCGACCTCGTAAGTTCTCAGGAAGTTGTCATAAGTCAGCTCAGGATTGAACTGATCCTCAGTGTCTACAACTACCTTGAAGGACCGTATTTCGATATTGGATGGGTGAGATGCGCGTTTAGCTGGCAACTTGCTCTATCTCTCTTCCTCTTCTGGCGAGTATGTCGACCCACGGATTGTCCTGGAGGAAAGAAGGCAAAACGTCAGGCTTTTGTGATTCAGCCGTATCTACATCGCTGATCAGGGTGCTTTTTGTGTTGAGTTGCATGGGTCTGGTCAATCTGATCTTGGACAGTTCAGAGTTCAGTGCCTCCACAGTCTGTTCAAGTGTTGATATGCGTCTTCTCAGTTGCTCAAGTTCGAGTGTGTTCTTGGGCTCGTGAGGAGTATGGTCGAACAGGCGAGCTGGAAGCACCTCCTCCACTCCTCTCGCATCATAAACCATGAGGCCAAGCCCTTTCTCTCGCAATATTGCAGCATCTAGAATTGTTGCGCACACCTTTGGAAGTGCAAGATATACCTTGTTCGCCACGGATGTCTGTGCAACTGAATCTGCTACAGTCTCAAGCAACCGGTTTCTTTCTTCCAGGCCATTCATCTCCAGAGCCCTAAGATAGATCGTGTTGACTCCATCTGTGAATACTAGTTCACCCTTCTTTCCTTCGGTGTGCTTGTTCTCTCCTGAAATCCTTCTGTGCCCTCTTGAGGAGAAGAATGCTTCCAGAGACTCATCTACTCTCTTTTCGCCCACCATTTACACCGCCGCTACCTAAAGCCTAGCCAACCTTCGAACCTCTCCCATGTCCAAGAGAAATCCACCGGAACAGCGTAGCCATAGATGATGCATCCCCTCCAAACAGAGTACTGCGGATTCTGTGCTATGGTCACTGTCGGATCTGAGATTCCTTTCTCCTCAAGAAGGGATCTCACCTTGGCCGGGGCGCTGACGGCCGCATCTTCCAGGCCTTCCGGAACCTTCCAAGCGAAGTTGCCTCCCGAGAGCAGGATTTGTCTGTACAAGTGGGGCTGGAGCTCAACAGGGCAACGTTCAACAGCTTCAATTATGGCATCTCCGAAATCCAGCATGCCTCTGAAAAGAGTGTCTCCAAACCTCACATCTCCAGGCTTTCGCAGGCTCCTGGAAAAGTAGCTTTGGAAGAGTTCGTGGTCAGGATCGAATACGTATTCCCCTATCAGAAAGCGCATCCAAGAGTTCTGGCCCAGATCAACGTTTATTCTCGTTCCAGGAACTCGGTATGCTGCCTTGAATCTATCAGGGTCATTCTTCGCCATTTGTATGGAAGCGTCGAGATCGACCGGGATAAGTCCGATATTCTCCTTAACAGTTCGAACAAGCGATTCCTCATGTACCAGGTCGCCGTAGCCACAATCCTTCAGGATCTCTGCTGTCAACGCGTTTCCATCTCCGCCGCCTCGATTCAAGGCGACAACCGCGTTTCTTACTGGGTACTTGGAAATGGGGCATATCTGTGAGTTGCCGTGGCCGGATTCTATGACCACGCATGTTGGGATTTTGTGGGCTATGGCAACTGAGAAGGGTTGGGGAATGATGGTCGCGGCTGTGATTGATCCGAATTCGGAGTCAATCTTGCGCATGACCTCGAAGAGTTTTTCATACATGTAACGGGGAGAAACAGCAGAGAGGGAGGCCACTAAGTAGTAGCCTACGAATTCAGATTCCGGCGGCCTGTAGCTCTCAAGGGCAAACTTTGCGATCTCTTCGACAACGGTCCACGAGCGATCGTTGTCTTTCTCTATTACTCCGTTTCGCATCGGATAGACGAGGCGCATCGAGAGGTCCTCGCGTGACTCTAGATAGAATGGGAGATCTTTGCCTACGATGACGTTCCGGACGGGCCCACCGATCTGATGCATGACTGATGTTTTATCTGTGAAGTATCCCCGGTTCTCTATTACGTCCGGACGTTCACCCGCGCTTATTGGGCCGAATTTAAAGTGGCTCGTTCCAAAATCCATGCCGAAAGTATGGCCCTGCTTGTAGGCTTCACTCATGTTTAGGTCCGGTTAGAAGGAGCACCCCAGTTTCTATTTAAGCCAAAGAGATAAGGAAAAGTACCCATCTCCCCGCCAACAGCATCAAGATAGTGTGAGTAGATGTAACGCGCTATGAGTCGGTTGAAGCGAAAGGCAACAGGGATGGTGCCACCCCCCTACTCCCTATCGGCACAGTTCCAAAGACAGATACGAAATGGTTGGGATTTGGCCTATCGGGTTCAATCTAAGCCTTTAAGCCTCACCTAAAGCGCGCACGCTAAAACAAGAAGCGCCACGCCGATGTATGGACAGGTGTATACACCCCCTCCTCCCTATTCCCTCGCCAGAACAATTGAAGCGATGAGCACAGAGGGTGGTACCACCCCCTATTCCTGCATGGATTGACGGACATCTTCAGCCTGGGCAGCCAGCACAACAGAGAAGTCGTCCTTAAGCCCTAACGCACACGTGTGGCTACCCTTGAAACAAGCAAACTCACACAGATGCAGAGCTAGGACACCGGATCACGCATGTGCAACCTAGAGTCAACTGGATCGGCGAGCAATGCCCTAGGAAGGGCGTTTCCACTGGGTGAAATGTCTCCATCCTATGTCCTCGATCTGTCTCTTCGGCATATTTCTAAGATCCAAGGTGATCTGGGGGTCGCTAGTAGCAACGCCTAGCCTGTACAGTTTACCGCCAACATGCTCCACCGCGTCAAGAGCAGCCGTCCAATTGTCCTGGCTGATCGAGAATATCAGCTCGTATTCTTCTCCCCCTTCGTACAGAGCCAGGTTGATGTAATCTACCTTGTTCGCCAAGCCGAACTGCTTGACCTCCTCCGCCACAGGCAGGTTGTCCACGATGAATCCTACTCGACTCATCTTGGCAAGCCAGTGAAGAGATCTCGCTAGACCATCGCTGCTGTCTATCCCGGCTGACGCGCTGCCCGTCTCGGCTATTGCGTTTGCCTCGCTAAATCGCAGTCTCGGCCTGTAGGCGGCCTCAAGAGCCTTATCTCTTATTTGCGGCGTGACTGCTGCCCCTTGAAGCAGAATTCTGTACGCAATTCCGGTAAGACCGAAGGGGCCGGTTGTGGCTATTATGTGACCAGGTTTCACTGTGCTTCGGCGCAGTAGTTTGCTGCGATCAACCATGCCAAAAACGGCTCCAGAAAGGAAGAAATCGCTGGATTCGCCAGTGTCTCCTCCGGTGATGTGAATGCCGCATTCTCTCGCAGTCCTATTCATTCCGTCCGCGATCTCTGTGAGGATTGGTGCAGTATATTCGCGAGTGATGCCCCAAGAGAAGATAGCCGAACGCGGCTTCACGCCTTTGGCGAGAAGATCGCTCACATTCATGACAACAGCTTTTCTTCCCACATCATACGAGGTCATTCCGGGGAGGATGTCTGTTGATCCAACAAGTGCATCTGTGTGCAGAACGAGTAACTGATCCTTTGAGATCTCGAAGGCTACCGCGTCATCTCCATAGCCCAAGATCTCCGATGAATCCTTCTCCAGGTGACTGCTTATGATGTCTCGAACACGATCCTCCCCCAAATCCGCAACGGAATCTGACAAACCAAACCACTTGCTCTGTATATGCCAACTAATCCTTAAATGAGTCCTTCGGTCTTTCAGCAATCGAAACAGCCTCGGTGGCTCAGCTCGGCAGAGACTTGCCTACGTCGAGAGCAGCCGCCTCGTAAGCGGCAGGCAAATCAGATGTAATCCAGTACTCTCTGCCTAGATGACATAGGATCGGACAGAAGACAGTTCTGGGAACATGACTTTTGTCCATGCAACTAGCCTCTCAATCACCCAGGAAGAAGCAAACGCATAGTTTTTGTGTCCCTCACCATTCATCACATCCTCGGAATGTCTGGCCTTGCGCCCCGGTGGCTCAGTGGTAGAGCGGCGACCTCGTAACCGCCGTCGAGCAAGTCGCAGGTCCCGGGTTCAATCCCCGGCCGGGGCTCCAAGGGATTCATCTGCTTATCCGGGGCTCTCGGTTGAGAAGTCTGAGATCCTCGGGGCAATGCTTGGTGATAAGAGGTGGTTTGTTGTCAGGAGAAGGTACGGAGTGTACCGGGGGATAGACCAGTCCCGATACTTGCGAGGATCTCTAGAAATCTCCCTCGGAAAAGACGTGGAGTGGGGACGCCACTATCATATCTTGTACGCCGAGCTTATGGAATCTCTGGGTCTATTTATCGTTCAAAGCGAGAATGGGATCTGGAAGTGAGCTCAAAAAGAGTGGTACTCGACTTGTCCAAGTACTTTTCATTTAAGTGGCGGGCAAGAAGTTGGCGCGTTCCAAAGCTGTTCTTCAAAGCTCCAAGGATCGCAAGGGCTGCACTGCTTAGAGGATATTTCGATGCTGAAGCTTACGTCCAACGCTCACCTCGTCGGATAGAGGTCCACATGTGCAATCGGAAGGGTCTATGTGACATCAGAGCATTGTTGAGGTCTCTTGGAATCGAGTCACGCATATATGCGATGAGTGCCGGTCGATCATGGAAATTGCACGTTCTTGGAAGCGACCTGGTGAAATTCGAGAGATCAATAGAATTTGCGATACGCCGCAAGCAAAGGACCCTGCACCAAATAGCCAGCCATAGACAATTGACAGGAATCTTCAAGAAGAGAGCACCATGATGATGGGTCGCGCATGACTTCTTGACGAGATCAAGATGACAAACCTAATTACAGCACCACTCTACAGTACGTCGAGCGTGACCGATCAATGCTAGACCTCACAGGCCTAGGTATTCCTATCCTGATTGTGGCAGGTCTAGCTACGGTGATTGCAGTCCTTCTCAGGCAGAGAACAAGGTCTCAATCCAATTCTCGCTCAGATGGCGAGAAGAATCAAGTCGACGAGAGTGAGCCATCTGGTCCCAGTATGGCAAATGCGGAGACCTCTACCCGAGAATCAAGCCTGGGTTACACGCCAACTCAATCTGTTGATGATATCGAGAAAGCGAGAGAGGAGCTGAGGGCTTTGGACTTGGAGAAGCAGATAACCGCAGCAGCCTTGACAACCATCTTTGAGGCTGAGATTCAAGCAAAGATCAGTCGCGGGACTCGTGATGGTTTGGTGGAGAATTACAAGGCCAAACTGAAGGCGTTGGACGAGCAAATAGCCGAGAGAAAAAAGGTTACAGAGTTATCTGATCTAATGAGTGAGCGAGACAACCTCATCAGAAGCTTCGAACAGAGGATCGCAGAAATCGATGAACGACTGAAGCAGATCAATGCTCATTCGGGGTCGATTCCTCAAATCTCCGCGGTTGCGCAGGTGTCACTTGGACCAGAAAAGACGTCAGAGGTCCCTGGAACCAGCTCTGGCAACGCAAACGTCACTGACGATAAACCGGCTGTTGAAGTGAAGAATCGAACAGAGGAACGAATGAAAGCCATAAGAGAGGAAGTCCTAAAGGCAATTGAGCGCCTAGAGAAAATAGAATCGGAAGGCTAGCCTTTTGAGCGAATACGAATCAGGAAGGCGCTCTGCGGTCGAGAAGGCGGCTCGCGAGATCGAGGATGGCTATGTTGTGGGGCTGGGAAGCGGTACGACGATTGCCCAAGGACTGGAAGAGATACGCAAGGTGCTGAAGGAGAGAAATCTCGAAGTCGTCTTCATTCCCTCTTCACATCAAATCGAACTTGCAGCAATAAGCCAAGGTCTCAGGCTTGGGTCATTCACTGAGTTCCCAGAGGTTGACCTTGCGATAGACGGAGCAGATCAAGTGGATTCGCGGCTCAATCTGATCAAAGGCGGCGGCGCCGCTCTTGCAAGAGAGAAGGTCATTGACGCTGCGGCAAAGAGGCTTGTGATAGTTGTTGACGAAAGAAAGCTTGTCGGGAAACTGGGTGAAGGGCATCTTGTCCCAGTTGAGGTTCTTTCCTTCGCCTGGAAGGCTGTCTCGAACAGGATCTTGAAGATGGGTGGAACGCCTACGCTCAGAGAGGGCGGCGGAAAAGTCGGGCCCGTGGTCACCGACAATGGGAATTTCGTCATCGATGTAGATTTCGGGCCTATCAATGATCCGAGCAGACTTGAGCATCAGTTGAAGTCGACATACGGGGTAGTTGAAACCGGTCTGTTCATAGACATGGCTCACACGGTATATGTCGGAAAAAGAGATGGCTCAGTTCAAGTTCTAGAACGGAAGCCTGCTTGACACGACCGACAAACAACGCTGAACGCGTAGCCTCCTCTTTTCGTTGGACGTCGAAAGAGGATCGAAGTTGCAATGGCAAGACTTAACCGCATGATGCGCCAATCTAAGCGTGCAACTGTCGCCGGGGTGGCTCAGCTGGTTGAGCGCCAGACTGTCTGCGGTGAGACTCATAATCTGGAGAGCAATTGGGCCCAGAAGTCGAGGGTTCGAACCCCTCCCCCGGCATCCATATCGATGATCACTTGAAGTCGCTCAATAATCGGGATCAGAGGTCGTGGCTTGCTAACGCGGAAGGAGCGAACATTCGGACGATGAAGAGGAGGAGACCGAGTGTATAGATGCCTCAGAGGAAGCATGCGTGAGTCGAGCCATACCAAGTTGCGAAGGTCGGGTATTCTGCCCTTTGGAAAGTGTTTTATCAGATGCAGCCTTGAGAGACAGCTGAAGGTCGAGGGTATAGATGCACAGAATGAAGTTTCTGCGTCTGGACGACTTCGACCTTGAGGACAAGACGGTCTTCCTTCGAGTTGACATCAATATTCCGCTTGATCCATCCACGCTCCAGATACTGGACGACACTCGGATAAGGGAGCTTGGACCGACCCTGGCGGATTTGCGATCATCGAAGGTTGTGGTGGGTTCGCATCAAAGTAGGCCAGGTCGGATAGATTTCACTTCACTTGAACCTCACGCAAGAAGACTTCAAAGATACTGCTCTCAGACGGTGAAATACTCCGAAGACATTCTCGGGCCGCACGCTCGGCAGGCGATCAAAGAGCTTCAGAAGGGTGAGATCCTAGTGCTCGACAACTTGAGGTTCTGTGCTGAGGAAAACATGGACTGTACTCCCGAGATTGCTGCGAAGACACACATGGTGAAGCGTCTCGCTCCTCTCATCGACCTTTTCGTGAACGATGCCTTCGGAACTGCACACAGATCCCAGCCCTCTCTCATCGGGTTCGCTGAGGTCTTACCTACTGTCGCAGGGAGGCTCATGGAGCGGGAACTCGATGCTTTGAACACAGTCCTAGTGAAGTCTGAGAGGCCGTCAGCATTCATTCTGGGAGGAGCAAAAGTGGACGACAAACTACCAGTCATAGAACACGTGCTGAAAAGCGGCAAGACAGACAAAGTGTTGCTGGGAGGAGTGCCGGCAAAAGCATTCCTGATGGCAAGAGGATTGAAGCTAGGCCCAAAAAACGAGGAAGAAATGAAGGGCCTCGAAATACAGGTTGAGAAAGCAAAGGCCATGCTGAAGGACTATCCAAACAACATAGATCTACCAATTGACCTCGCTGTTCTTCAGAAGGAAAAGAGAAAGGAGATCTCAGTCAAGCAGCTTCCCACTGGAGAAGCAATCCTAGATATTGGCCGCAGGACTGCTGATCTCTTCGTTGAAGTGATTAAGGAAGCAAAGACTGTGGTAGCGAACGGTCCCTTGGGCGTATTCGAAAAGAACGGATTCGACTACGGCACCAAGAAGATTCTTGAGGCAATCGGTGACTGCGATGGCTACACCGTTGTCGGAGGAGGGCATCTCACTGGGCTCGCTTCAATTATGGGAATAGAAGATCAAGTTTCACATCTCAGCACTGCTGGCGGGGCAATGCTTTCGCTCTTGGCGGGAGAGAAACTGCCAGTTGTGGATGCGCTTGAAAGGGCAGCTGAACGATACCGGATCCAAAGATCCAACCGCGAAAGTACTTCTCAATAGCCCCCTCTCTGATGGTCTGTCGTAGCGCAAATGAAAGATAGCTAACGATGACTCTGACAAGAGGGCCACGGCATCTTTGACGTCAACGCGCGCTTGTCAACCCGGGCAATTCCGGCCCACTCTAGCGCGCACACTACTTCCACAGATCAGTGCTCAGGTACTTCAGGCCTGAATCGCACATCAAGATTACAACGACTTCATCGTGATGAGGGCCCTGGAGCAGCTGCAAAGCAGCGGCTAGATTAGCTCCTGAAGAAAATCCGCAGAATATACCTTCTTCTCTAGCTAGTCTACGGGCCATGCGAATTGCAGCTTCATCAGAGACTTCAAGATAACCATCTATGTTCTTGCGACTCAGCATTTCAAGCTCCTCCATGCAGTACCCTCCACCTTGGATCTTGTGGTTAGGATTGGTGATTTTCCTACCCGCGAGGACTCCAGCCCCTTCCGGTTCCACGACATAACATTTGATCTCGGGGTCACGTTCCTTGAATGCAGCTGCGCAGCCGGCAAAGGAACCTCCTGTGCCCACAAAGTCACAAAACGCATCTATCTGCCCGTTGGACTGCTCGAGTATTTCTGGCCCGGTGTGCAAGTAGTGCGCTCGGAAATTGCTCTTCAGCTTAAATTGATCGGCGCGAAAAGCCTTCCGTTCGGTCACAAGTCGCCTTGTGACTTCCTCGACCAATCTCAGATCCTCTCCGGAGACTTTGCCGGGGGTAGACCCTGGAGCCTGTTCCACCAGTACAACTTCTGCGCCTAGGGCGGACATCATGCGAGCTCTCTCTGGAGTATTGCCTCTGGACATCACCGCGACGAATGGATAGCCCTTGATTGAGCACACGATCGCAAGACCGGTACCTGTGTTCCCGCTCGTTAGCTCCACCACCGTCTGTCCTGGTTTGAGGCATCCCTCAGCTTCAGCGTCTTCAATTATCTGCCGGGCAATACGATCCTTCTTGGAAAGGCCGGGATTGAGGTACTCTAGCTTGGCCAGGATCTGACCGGAAATGCCCCGAGTTATGCGTCTCAACTCCACAAGCGGAGTGGGGCCAATTGCCTCGATCACTGAGGAGAGGGACTTCTTTTCCCGAGAAATCATATTGTTGATTGTTCCAAAACGGTTCTATTATCCATTATGCTGGCGCGTCCAGGGTCTGCTATGTCTTCCCGCGACCTAGCTTTGCTTCTAGCATAGTGACTGTTGGGTGCGGCTGGTCCGAGTTCAGGAGAAATTGCCTTGAAAGCTGGAATTTCGGACCATGCTGGCCCGCGCTACAGATTTGGTATGTTACTCTAGCAATGGTCTGTCTGTGCGCTCATTCATATCGTACCGGAACAATAGCAAATGATAAATCGGTCAAGGAGGCCACGAGGTCTCAGGTGTCAGGCAGCATGACATCTGTTGAGGTACTGACCACCGAGTACAGCAAGCTCCTGGAAAAATCAAAGCAGGTGCTGGTTCTCCAGTCAGCTCAATCCATGGTAAGCTGGGACATGGAGACCAAGATGCCTCCGAAAGGGATCAGTCTGCGAAGCCAGCAACTTGCTCTGCTAAGCCAAATCGAACACAGAATGGTCACAGATCCAGAGATAGGGATTCTGTTGAACAGAATCCAGGGACACCAGGACTACGAGGCGATGACCGAGCTTCAGAAACGAAACGTCTACCTCATTAGGAAGCAATATGACGAGCAGACCAGTCTTCCGGAAACGCTTGTAGTTGAGATGGCAAGGCAGCAAGCGATCGCTATCGATGTGTGGAAGAAGGCGAAAAAGGCGAAGGATTTCTCGATGTTCAGGCCTGAGCTGCAAAAGACCTTCGACTTGAAAAAACAGGCTGCTGATATACTGATGAAGGTTAAGAATACAGCAACCCCCTATGATGCCCTGATTGACATCTACGAGCCGAAGATGAGTTCAGAATCAATAGCCACAATCTTCGATGAACTCAGGAGAGGCCTGGTCTCCATTATGGACAAGTGCCTGGCCTCGCGAAAACAACCCAAAATCTCCGTTCTGAATAAGAAAGTGCCGGTCGACGTACAAACAGAGATCTCCAATTCGCTAGTCCGAACTATCGGGTATGATGTGGAATCTAGGAATGCTGGAGGAAGAATCGATGAAACAGAACATCCGTTCACTACTGGATACTATGATGATGTCAGAATCACGACACATTACTACGAGGACAATGTGGCAGCCTCGCTCTTCTCAGTGCTTCATGAAGGAGGCCACGCCCTGTACGAGCAGAACCTCAAGCAAGACTGGATGTATCAACCTGTGGGATCAGGTTGCTCACACGGTTTCCATGAATCTCAATCAAGATTCGTGGAAAACATCATCGGCCGATCACCGGAATTCTGGAAATACTACTTCCCGAAGCTCAAAAAGATAACGAGAGGTACCTTCTCCGCAGTTCGCGCAGCAGATTTCGTGCTTGCCATAAATCAAGTGAAGCCCTCAAAGATACGCATCCAAGCCGATGAAGTCACCTATGCGCTCCACATAATAATCCGATTCGAGATCGAACGAGACCTATTTGCCGGAAAGATCGCCGTGAAAGAGTTGCCTGAAATATGGAACCAGAAGTACAAGGACTATCTCGGAGTCAAGATAGAGAATGACTCTGAAGGCGTGATGCAGGACACACATTGGGCAAGCGGGTCATTTGGCTACTTTCCATCCTACGCACTAGGCAACATATACAGCGGACAGATTTTGAAGGCAATGGAGAAAGACAAGCCAGACTGGCGCAAGCGCCTTGCGAAGGGAGACTTCAACAGCATCAAGAAATGGTTGATCAAGAACGTGTATGCACATGGCAACCTGTACGATCCTGCAGATCTTCTCAGGAAAGTCGTGGGTCAGAGCATCAATGTGAAGGACTACGTCAGCTACCTAGAAGGTAAGTTCTCCAAGCTCTACGGATACTAGATGAGTAATTTGCCTGTGACATCATTGGAGAGCTCCATCGAGTAGCAGTCTAGTTCCGCGTCAAACTCCTGTGCCGCAAACTGCTTTCAACAGAGCGGCTACCGCCTCTTTATATCAACCTGCGTGTCCTCCGGGCTACAACATAACCCTTAGTACAGAAACGTGCGCAGAACACTCATCCCACTGACAACTGATACGGACTGGCTGAGCGGATGAGGATCTGCTGTTCTGAAGGATGGTGCCGATGAAAAGCCACCACGCTATCAAGCTATTGTTCTTTCTCGCTCTTCTCCTTTCAAGTACTACATTTCCCTCATGGGCCTCCAGCGATCCCAAGAAACCCAAAATCGTGGTAGCTGGAGAGATCAAGGGCATTAGGTCAAGGATCGAAAATGGCACAGTCTTCTCCTATGTCTCCTTCTTCATCGTTCACGTCAAGAACGGCTCAGGCTCCATGAAGAACACCGAGATAACAATCAGATGTATCGGCGGCGGAATAGGGACGACTGTACTGGTGAGATCAGATCAAGCCTACTTCTTCGTTGGGGAAAAGGCACAGGTGACTATTGAAGAGGAAGGGCAAGTCTTCAAAGTTGTTGGAGGTCGCAGAGGGAAGGCTCAGCTTGACGAGAACTTCCAAGTGATTACGCAACGAACCGCTGCGGGATACAGGCTCACTTGGTTTCGCCCTCCTTCGGAATTTCAAGCTTCGACAACCAGGCCTGGGCCTGACTGGTATGGACCACTAGAGTGGAGCGATTCACAACTTCCAGTCACATACTGGATAGACACCAGATACATTCCATCTGGAATTGGTGAAGCCGCCTTTGTGACACATGCTCGTCAGTGCTATCAAAACTGGGCGGACGACCCCGGGTCCTACATTGACTACGCATATGGGGGAACAAAAACCAACACTGAGCCGGGTCAAGATGACGGATTCAATCTGTTTGCTTGGCGATACATCGACGGGTCCGGAGGCACTCTAGGCGTGGCATACACATGGTGCACATGGATAGAGGGCAACTATGACTCGCTTCGAATTACAGATTCAGACATAGAGCTAGATACCGGCGACGCATGGTCGGCAGCCGACACATGCCCACCTAACAGATTTGATGTTCAGAATGTGGGAACACATGAAGTTGGCCATACAGTTCAACTTGCCGACTTGTACGATGCAGAGGACTCAGCGATGACCATGTATGGCTTTTCTGGTCTTGGTGAGACAGAGAAGAGAAGTCTTGCGTGGGGAGACCAGGCAGGGGTTCGCATCCTCTACCCCTCTTCATATACCGTCACCACCACAACGACCACAACTTCTTCGACGACAACAAGCTATGGCACCACGCGCATAACGACCACGGCGACATCCACGACCACCAGTATGAGCACTACCGCTTCCACAACGTTTCTGACCACTACGAGCACCCATTGGTCCTCCGGCGCAACCTCAACAACCTACACTACTCGCACAACATCCTACTCCACCATCCCGACATTCACCTCAACCACAACATCCAGTTCGTCAGGAACATCCTCCTACACGAGTACTCAACTCTCGAAGACAGGAACCGCGACCAGTACCCAGTACATCACAACTACCGTAACCTCTGACGGAACAATCCACATCACCGTCACAACCCGACTTAAATTCGTCGAACAGTTCCTTGAAAGAATCATCTCGACTCTTTCGAGCTGGTTCAGTCAGCTGATTCAGATCCTTCAAAGAGCACTTGTTGTTCAGACGGAGAAGGAAATTGTTGTGAAAGTGGAGCCGGAGCTGTATCCGAGGGGAACCACCCGGATCCTGTTCGATGCTTCGCCTAAGCCCGGCACGATGAACAATCCTGTCACATTCTCCGGCACCTTGCTGGGTTCATGGCGTCCGATCAGGGATGGTATGGTTGTGAATAGGCCTGTTGAGGTGAGGACAGGCTGGGGCTTCGGCGCGGTCGTGAATACTGATGACTATGGCCGGTTTGCAGTGTCAACGACCTGCCCATCGATGGGAGGATTCTACGATATTACCGCCACCTTCTACGAGGATCAGGATCTTGAGGGGAACTCGACAACGATAAGCTACCAGGTCATCGAGTACATTGAGACTACTCTGACGCTAAGCCACAGGTATGAGTCCGGCGGTATGGGTGGCGCCAGACGCTTCTACGGCTATTTGAGGGAGAAGAATACTGGTAACCCGGTGCCAGGGAAGACGGTGCGCTTAACCATATACAGCGGCGGCTACGCATTCATATTCGACATCACAACGAACAGCCAAGGTTACTACGATTACCTGTTCACAGGCAACAGCGGCATCTTCACATGGGCAGAATCACGCTTCGCCGGCTCAGGAATGTACCTCCCGAGCTACTCTGGCAGAATCAGCGCTGCAGGCGGATCATCCTCTGCTCAACATGGACGGGAGCCGAGCGAACCCGTCTCCATCTCAAGGAACCCAGATCAATCAATCGCCTCTGTGATACCTATCCGACAGGGACCTGAATCAATTGGAAACAATCTCTGGATACACAAGGGGTATGACAGAGCTCAAATCATTCAACCTCAGACAGGTGGAAAAGGATCATGCAGATTCGTGCTGGATGCTTCGCCGAAGCCTGGCTACGTGAACCAGCCTGTCACAATTTCAGGCACAATGTACGGCTCCTGGGGTCCAATAAAGGACGGTATGGTTGTCGGAAAGTCTCTCACCATAACAGCCAACTGGGGATTCAGCACCACAGTCACAACTGACTACTATGGTCACTTCTCTACAACAACCAATTGCCCACCAACCGCGAACACGTACACGATCACTGTCACCTTCACTGAAGATGAAGATCTCACGGGAAACTCTGCCTCAATCAACTACCAAGTCTTGGAGTTCATTGAGACAACGTTGACGCTGACCCACAGGTATGAGTCCGGCGGTATGGGTGGCGCCAGACGCTTCTACGGCTATTTGAGGGAGAAGAATACTGGTAACCCGGTGCCAGGGAAGACGGTGCGCTTAACCATATACAGCGGCGGCTACGCATTCATATTCGACATCACAACGAACAGCCAAGGTTACTACGATTACCTGTTCACAGGCAACAGCGGCATCTTCACATGGGCTGAGGCGCGGTTCGCAGGCTCAGGCCTATACCTGCCAAGCTTCTCAGGTAGAATATACCCGTAGTATCCTCTCACGTGCTATGATTCTGCCGGTGCATGTGCAAGGCGCACATGTGTGTTCTGACGCCGTGATCCCAAGAGTAATATATGCCTCATTGCTGGGAGAAGTGAAGATACTATAGCGAGCTGCTCATCATGATGCTTCTCGGCCGTAACTTGCGATCTCTGCGCACATGTGCCTTACTGGCGCTAATTCTCGCGTTGTCTCTCGTGGCGACTGCAAACGTCGCCCTTGTCAGTGTTGTCTCGCTTCAGGCCAGATCTGCGACAAGGGATGCCCAGAAGATAATAATCATCTTGGCGGAGTTTCAAGACCTCAAACATAGCGTAAGCCGCAACACAATACAGGAGCGGGTGACAGAGCTCGACGCGTTCTACCGTGAAGTTTCCTATGGCCTGGCATGGATCAAGGCAGACGTGACCGAGCGATGGTATGAGATTCCGGGCCAGATCAGCAAGTGGGACATTCAGAAATGGTCCTACAACAAGGAGGACATGAGAGATTTCAGGCAGAAAGCAGTAACCGTGGCTGATGTAGATGTCGACTACCGCAGTTATGACTACGTGGCAATAGTGACTGTGGGGAGAGTGTGGCCGAATGCCGCATCCGGACTGCCTCTCTCCAATAATGACGGTGTCAAGCAAATGAAAGTCGTTGTCCTCAACGAACAGTCGCTAATGGGTACGTATGCTCATGAACTGGGGCATGTGCTTCCGTCGGAATATCGGCCTTGGCGAGGTCAAGGCCTGCCGGACCTTTACAGCTACGAGGCCCGAGAGAAGAATGAGCCCAGCTCCGTCTTCGTAGGTCCCTGGTGCATCATGGATGCCTCTTCTTCTCCGAAACACTTCTGCGCGTGGAGCAAGATAATGCTGGGATGGATAACGCCGGAAGTCGCCACAGCATCACCTGCAAACGTCTATCTCTACACCATACAGCCACTTGAAGACGAGTCCGGTCTCAGAGCAGTCAAGGTCTCCCTGAAAGACGGAACCTACTTTGTAATTGAAGCCAGAACAAAAAAGGGGTTTGACCGAAACCTGCCAGGTGAAGGAGTTCTAATCTACTATGTAGATGAATCCAAGAGCAGCGGTTACGGAGTTGTGCGAACTGTAGATCGGAATCTATCGACAAAGACGCTTGATGACGCTTTCTTCCAAGTCGGAGACAAATACGAGAATGACGAGAAGAGTGTCTATGTAGTTGTGGTCAAAGTCGATAAGCTCGCATACACGATCGCTGTCTCCGGAAGCAAGGTCCTGTCCGTGAAGGACACAGATGGCGATGGTTTGCTTGATTTCCTCGAGGAGAAGCTTGGAACCGATCCTAGGAAACCAGACACGGACGGCGACGGACTGAATGATGGTGATGAAGTCAATCGGTACAAGACTGATCCTCTGAAACCGGATACTGATGGGGATGGCCTGTCTGATGGTAAGGAGATCCAGATAGGTACAGACCCCCTCAAACCTGACACAGACGGGGATGGCCTGACCGATGGCGATGAAGTAAACAAGTACAAAACCAACCCGCTGAAAACCGATACGGACGAGGACTACTGGAATGACCGGATTGACCCGATGCCCACAAATCCCCTCGTACCCAATTTCCTGTTTGTGATAGCTGCAGTAGCAATCGTTGCACTGGTAGTAGTCATACGTAGAAGACGGCGTCCCTTGCCAACCCCCCCACCAATCTCACTTACCGAGCCTGCAATGGTTGCTTCCTATCCGTCACGAGTCGTGGAGCCAAGAACCGCTGTGGCTGGATACTGCATCGAATGTGGATCTGGGCTACCATTCGGAGTCAGATATTGTCCTCGTTGCGGCACCAAGCAAGAACGGGCTGTCAACTAGATCCATACGTACGTGTCATCACACAGTCGCCAAGGTGCACTCCGGCACAGGCCAATGCCCACTAACCACAGGCAATTCCTCAAGGCTCCCAAGGAATCTCCGATCTAGTTGTAGCACGCGCCATACCATCGCGCTAATCGGCGCCGGAATGACATGCGACTTTATGGTTCGGACCTATCTCAACCAGAACAGGTTCATCGGAGCTGCATCTATCTGACAGACGAGGGCATCTTGTCCTGAAACGGCATCCCGAGGGAGGGTCGACAGGTGAGGGGGGGTCTCCATGGAGAATAGTTCTCTGTTTCTGTTTTGCGACCCTTGGATCAGGTATAGGTGTAGAGTCTAGCAGAACCTTCGTGTATGGGTGAGTCGGACGCTCAAAAACCTCATCGACTCTCCCTTCTTCTAGGATCTTGCCCAGGTACATTATGGCGACATGGTTGGCGACTGTTCTGACAAGCGCCAGATCGTGACTAATCAGTAGGTATGTGAGTCTCAGCTCTTCTTGGAGGCGAGTTAGAAGCAATAGAATCTGAGCCCTGACTGAGACATCCAGCTGGCTGACAGGTTCATCCGCGACTATGAACCGGGGGTGCAGCGCAATTGCACGTGCTATCGCGACTCGTTGTCTTTGGCCGCCACTCAACTCGTGCGGGTATCTTCTCTCATAGATCGATGGAGGCGTTAGGCCGACCATCTGAAGGAGGTTCAGGACTTCCACACGAACCTCCTTCCCTTTCAGTGTTGTATGTACGTCAAACGGTTGTTCCAGAGTCTCTCCAACCGATTTTCTTGGGTTTAGAGACGCGAAAGGATCTTGGAAAACGAATTGAAGTTGCCGCCTCACCGATTTCTGGCTCAGGCATCGGCGTAGTTCCTTTCCTTCGAAAAAGACGTTTCCAGATGTGACAGATGTAAGCCCGACCAGCATTCTGCCGAAGGTGGTTTTGCCGCACCCGCTCTCGCCAACCAATGCGAAGATTTCTCCCTCTGGAATCTGCAGGTCAACGCCATCCACTGCGTGGACCACTTTTTGGTGGTGCCCGAACAGTCCGCCAAGATCGTAGTGTCTAACCAGCTTTGATGTTTCGACGATGGGGGCCAATCATGCCACGCTATCCTGATAGAGTAGACAAGATACTCTGTGTTCATTCCCGAAGTCGTGCATTGAGGGCGCCTCTGTTTGACAGGCACTCATGGCTTTTGGGCACCGGGGATGAAATCGGCATCCCTTTGGTGGGTTGGTGAGGTTGGGAACTTCGCCTTCGATCGCTTCAAGTCTGCGTGTTTCTGTGATAGATAGAACGGACTTGAGAAGCGCCGACGCATACGGATGCCTAGGATCCTCGAACAAATCTTCGGCCTTAGCTTCCTCAACGATCTTTCCGGCATACATTACGTAGACACGATCGCAGAGTTCGGCTACGACTCCAAGATCGTGTGTAATCAGCATTGAGGAGATTCCCATTTTCCTCTTGACCAGATCCCGGATGAGATTGATAATCTGCATCTGTATCGTAACGTCAAGGGCTGTTGTAGGCTCATCAGCTATGAGCAGGGATGGTGCACACGACAAAGCAATCGCGATCAATACACGTTGCTTCATGCCACCTGAAAGCTGATGTGGGTACTGATCCACAACTCTGTCGGGCTGAGGGATGCGGACTGATTTCAGGCCGTCGACAACTCTTTTCTCTGTCTCCTTCGGATCTGTTTTCAGGTGCAGTCTGATTGTTTCTCCTATTTGCCGACCTATCTTCATCACAGGGTTTAGGTAAGTTGTTGGGTCTTGAAAGATCATGGAGATCCTGCTTCCACGAATAGACCGCATCTGGTTTTCGGAGAATCCTAGCAGATCCTTTCCATCGAAAGAGATCTTGCCCGCGACAATGGCTGTTGATGGTAGGAGCTTTATGATTGACAAGGCGGTTGTGCTCTTTCCGCTCCCAGACTCTCCGACGATGCCCACAATCTCTGACGGCATAATGTCTGCGGTGAGTCCTTCTACTGCGCGAACAGTGCCTTCCCGGCTCTGAAGTCGGACATGTAGGTTCCGAATTTGCAACAGTGGATCGGGCAAACAGTTCACTTTACCGGAATTGGCTTTGTTTGGAACTCAGCGCGCTTTCTAAGCCGTCTCCTATCAAGTTGACGGAAAGAACCAACAAGCTAATGCATAGACCTGGGAACGCAGCAACCCACCACGCCAGAGTTAGGAAATGCTGTGCGTTGTTCAGCATCAACCCCCAACTCGGGTTGTTGATGTCTCCGAGCCCCAGAAAGCTTAGGCCTGCCTCTATCAAGATCGCTCTTCCAACATCCAAGGAGCCGTTCACGATGGCAGAAGATAAGGCGTTTGGAAGAATCTCGTTAAATATCAAGGTCAATCTGCCTACGCCGATTATGTGCGCTGCTTCCACAAATTCACGGCCTCTCAAAGACAGAAACTCCGCTCTAACCAATCTTGCAGTCGTTGGCCATCCTAGCGCGCCGATCACGAATACAACATTCCAGATTGTTGGTCTCAGAATAGATACTATGACTATGGCTAGGAAGAATGGGGGTACCACCTGAAGTACCTCGGTCACTCTCATCATAACCAAGTCAGTTCTTCCCCCGCTATAACCTGAAACAGCTCCAATCAGAATACCCAAGACTGTCGATAACAGTGCTGCTGACACTCCTACGAAGAGCGATATTCTGCTCCCAAATATCACGCTGCTCAGCATGTCTCGCCCGAGGTTGTCTGTGCCCATTGGATACTGCATGTCGGGAGGGCGCAACGGGGGAGCCACATTGGACTTCCAAGGCGCATAGGGTGCCAGAAATTGTGCTGCCAAGGCGACTACGACAAAAGAGAAAAAGAGCAACAAAGCAACTGAAGCAGCTCGATTGGATTTATACCTTGCCCAAAGCTCTGAGAATAGCTGGCTTCGCAAGTTGACCATTGCTCACTACCTACTCCCCGTAGCGAATGCGCGGATCAAGAATCGCATAGAGGACATCGGTGACCAAGTTTGCTACTGTTACTATTATCGCAGCAAACAGAAACATTGAGAGGAGAACAGGATAGTCACGCCAAAGGAGAGCATCGTATAGAAGCCTGCCCAGCCCGGGCCAGGCGAAAACCGTCTCAGTCAAGACCGCGCCTGTAAGCAAATAGCCAAGTTGAACGCCTGTGAATGTCACGATGGGAAGCGAAGCATTCTTGAGCGCGTGTCCGAAAAGAACTGATCGATCTCCTAGACCTTTGGAACGAGCTGTAATGATATAGTTCTCTGTAAGAACGTTCATCATGCTTGATCTGGTTAATCTCACGACGAGGGCAAGTTGGTTGAGAGCCAGCGCCATAGCTGGGAGAAGAGCGTGATTAAGCACATCGATCAAATGCGCCAGGCCCGTCAGATCAGCCTTCAGCGAGGAGTACCCGTAACCTGGCAGCCAACCGAGTTGGACAGCGAAGACAAGAACCAGGATCTGCGCCAGCCAGAAGACAGGGACAGAGTACCCAGTGACCGAAAGGCTCGTTACGACTGTATCGGCGACACTATTCACCCTAGATGCGGATAGGGTTCCCAGAAGAATACCCAAGATGACAGCGATGGCAAGAGCCATGCCCATCAGAAGTAGCGTTAGAGGTACTCGCTCCCAGACCAACTCAAGAACAGGCTTGCCAAATGTGGAGCGCCCCAAGTTGCCTTGTAAGACCTGAATCATATAGGCAAGGAGCTGTTCGTGGAGAGGTCTGTCGAGACCGAACTCCTTTCGCATCAGAGCAACGTATTCGGGATCTGTTTCATATCCAGCGACTATCATCACTATCGGGTCGCCGGGCACAGAGTGAATGATCAAGAAATTGACGACTATTGCTGCCAGAACAACCGGTACTGCGAGTAGTATTCGTTTCGCGATGTATGCGAGAAGACCCATTTACTTTGCAGAGCTCTGTCGTTCTCGTTTCTTGTAGATCAACCACACAGCTGCGATAATCACTATGACCGCAACGACAGGAACGATTGTCTGGCTGAAGGTATCTGGCGCAGCCACCGTTGTGGTCGGAGTTGTTACACGGACTGTGGTTGGAGTTGTTACACCGACCGTGGTCGTCGCAGAAGCAGTCATCAACCAGACTTTGTGTAGACGCTCTCTAGCACCTCCGTAGGGGCCTGCCGGAACGCCCACAACATTCTCCTTGAAGATATGAGGGTTACTCAGCTCCTTGATTGTGAGAACGGGTAGATCCCCCACTATGATTCGCTGAAGCTCCTTGTAGATAGCTGCCCTTTTCGTCATATCCGTCTCCCGAGCTCCCTGATCGAAGAGCTGGTCAACTCTGCTATTGTTGTAGATTGGTATGTTCCACATCCCCGGTGTTGGATTCTTCAGCCTGATGTTCTCGGAGTGGTAGAGATAGCGGATCTGATTAGGATCTGGACCAGTAGAGAGCCGCGGTTCGATGTGTATGTCGAAGTCATGCTTCATGTAGGTTTGCTCGTTGTCAACCGCGGACTCAAGAACAATGAGCTGGGCATCAATGCCTACGTCTTTGAGCTGGTCTCGGATAACTTCGGCCGCCCTCACATCATCAGTCGTCCACCTGGGTATGACGATTCTGATACTGAACCGAGTTCCACCTTCTTTCTTTGGGTAACCAGCCTCGTCAAACAAAGCCTCGGCGCGCTTCTTGTCAAATTCATATTTCGGAACATCAGGGTTGTAAGCCCAGCCGATAGTGCTACAGAGCGGGCCTGTGGCTATGTTCTCCAAACCGAATGTGACTGTGTCAACGATAAATTTCTTGTCGATAGCGTGAGCAATACCGTGTCTGACTTTGACTTTTGACAGTATTGGGTTCAGTAGATTGAACTGCAACTGGTACATAGCACCGAAGGCCGCGTGATTGACATACTTTAGACCTGGCTTTTTCGCGAGTCTTGATATCTCAGAGTATGGCACCATCATCGGAATGTAGTCGACATCTCCTGTCTCTAGAGCTCGAACTCTCTGGAGATCGTCTGGAATAATCCGAAAAATTACCTCATCAAGGTACGGTCTGTCCTTCATCCAATAGTTCGGGTTCCTAACCAGACGAATGTGACTGCCTCTCACCCACTCCTTGAACAAGAAGGGGCCAGTCCCTATTGGATTGTCCATGTTTCGCGGATTCTTGACAATATCCGTTCCTTCGTAGATATGCTTGGGTATTACTCCAGCATACCATAGACCCATCATGCTTATGAGTGGTGCGAAAGATCCCTTGAGCTTGAAGACGGCCGTGTATTCGTCAGGTGTTTCAACCGATTTGATGTTTGCACCAAATGTTCCTGGGCCTCTGGGGTGGTATTTCGGAAGCACCTCTTCAAAGGTGAACTTAATGTCGGCCGATGTGAACTTAACGCCATCATGCCATGTGGCATTCCTGACAAGATTGAAGGTGTAAGTTAAGCCATCAGGGGAAGCCTGCCAGGACTGAGCCAGTTCCGGGACTGGCACTATCGTAAAGCATTCATATTCCATCATGGCATTGAAGATCTGGCCGGCGACTTGATGCTCCGCGAACATTGATGTGATCGCCGGGTTGAGAGTTGACGGATCTTGCGAAAGCCCGACCACCAGTTTTCCTCCCTTTTGTGGCATCTGAGAAGTTGCTGGCCGAACCGGAAGGAGAGCCAACAACACCAGAATTGTGACTATCGATCCGACAAGCTTACTCTGTGACAACATCTAGCTACCCAAATAATGATTAGCAGCGGATAATATATTTAAGACTTCCTTGGAATCAGATGCGTGCGCGCCGGCCAACCACAAAAGAATACGACTAAACAGCCTCTTTCATCTATTCTGACGCGCTAATTGCCCCGGGGCTAAGAAAGCTTAAAATCCCCGCCGAAAACATGGTTTCGTGTGCACCGGTGCATATTATGAAATTCGATCGAGACAAAGCCCGGAAACTGATGTTGGAGAAAGAGCTTGACTGCGTGATGGCCACCTCTCATGACAATGTCTACTACACTTCTGGTAGTGACATAATGACGATTACTAACCTCAAGCGGCTAGCAGCCGTCTTGTTGCCGCTTGATGCAGATCCTGTTTTTGCTGTTCACGCAAACGAGGAAGTCACTGCCCGTCAGCGCACATGGATCAAAGATGTGAGAGTGTACCGTGGAGGCGAGTGGGAACCTCTCAAACCCGTGGAATTCGTCGCGGACGTTCTGAAGGAGAGGGGCCTCGGGAAAGCTAGGATTGGCATAGAACTGTTTGACATGCAGGCTCTCTGCGTCGATCACCTCAGAAATCTTCTTCCAGCTGCGGAATTCGTGGACTCTCAGCCGGTCTTTGACAAGCTGAGGTCAGTGAAGTCACCTGAAGAATTAAGACTGCTGAGCGACGCGAACATGGCAACTGCAAAGGCAATAACTGTGGCTTTCGAGATGGCAAGGCCAGGAGATACTGAAAGAGACATAGCCAAGGACATGATAAACCTTCTAGTTGAATATGGCGCAGATACAATCGCTTTTGTTGTACTTGGCGCGGGCCCCAACATATTCGAGACACACCATATCGCTGCGGACTACAAGATCAAGGAGGGTGATATGGTGCATACGGACTTCGGGGGATTCTTCAAGGGCTATATGTCCGACATTTCCCGCACCGCTGTAGTTGGGAAGCCAGATCATACGCAGTTGAAAGCATATGAGATTGCCGTCCAGGCTGAACGCGTCGCAGCCGAAGCGATGCAGAAAGGCGCACTTGTCATGGACATCCACAATTGTGTCAAACAATTCTATGAGTCAAAGGGATATCCATATGTCTGGGCATTTATCGGGCATTCAATAGGGATAGGATGTCATGAGTACCCGTTTCTGGGCCCGTCTCACGGCAGCTGGGTCCTAGAATCTGGAATGTTCTTCGAGGTTGAGCCAATGGTGAGGACAGGACATGCACGTGTCCACACAGAAGATGCCTTCATAGTAGGCGAAGGCCCCGCAAAGAACGTATCAGAATATAGAGACATTTCTGAAATGCAGGTAATCAGGTAAAGCTCCCTCCTCTGACTCGTTGAATCCACGCCAGCTTCTTCCGAAACTCTTTCGCTTAACATGTTCCTGCATGGAGTTGAATTGAGCGGTTTCTTTGAGAGAGGCCAAGATTGACACAGATTCTTAGATTTCGCAGAGCTAACTCAAACCTATGCCTTCGATTGTGTATGTCTATTCTGTCAGAGCTGGGTTTCATCTTAGCCCTATATGAAAAATGGAAGGGATATGAACTAGAATAGCCTGTCGGAATATTGCCGGAACATGTGAACCGTTTGGTCCTAATCTTTCACATGATTAGGACCTAAGACTCGATCCGGTAGTTCTCGATCAGAACCTCACACTCAAAGATGTCTTCCAATGGTTCGAGTCCCGGCGGCCGCACCTCTACCTACACCACCACCACACACAATACCGCTGACTGCAACGGTTCAAAATACGACGGCCGCACCAAGCTATGCACCACCACCAGTACTACTGTTTCTGATACGACGACGATTCTGACGATACGGACGACTACTGTTCTGACGACTATTGTTGGGGGAGGAATCCCCCAAACCTCCTCTTCACAACCTTCTTGTTCTTCAATCACACATTACGAATCACCAATGATTCAATCTATGCGCAGGGTGACCATCACAACTCTTATGTGATGACCATCATCAATCTCCGGCAGGTGATATTGGTTTGAAAGAATGGAACTGTGTTGAGCTAGGCCATCATAACGATATCGGAAAAACGATTGAGGAATGACAGAACGACAGTTGGCGTCTTCACTCCTATGAGGCTGTGGGGAGTCCGACTCCCGTTCTATCGCGCTCTACTATCATCCACTACTTGCTATTTGAAAGAGGCGAATGACTCACGCGCGTGTGTGCGTATCATATGGTGCGCGCACACACAATATTACTGACTACTGACGAAGGTTCGAAATACGACGGGGAGCGCTTCAAGCCCTATTTTGAGCTTCTGTCGTTTGCTTCTGACATGTGCTGTTGACATATTCTCCAACTCCCACCGCGTTTCTCCAGAACACCTGTCCATCGAATATCTTTGGCGCCCCAGGGCTTTCCATCGAATTCCCCTTCGTCGTCCACCACAGCTGAAAACCAAGCTACCTCCCCCGTCTTTGAGATCACGATTCTAAGATTTCTGATGTCAAATCCTTTGGCTTTGTTGCGTGGGTCCATCCACCGATTCAAGAATTTCTCAAACTGGCTCCATCCTATGACGGTGCTCTTAGAGTCTGGATAGTATGTGAAGAAATCATCATCTCTTGCAAAAATGCTTTCAAAGAGAGCCCGATCTTTCGTTAGAGCCCATCCGAAGGAATCGTGGATTATTCTGGCAATTTCGCACTCTTGCTTCGATCTATTTGAATTGGACATATCTGGCCAACGTGGAGACACTTTCCTCTACATATAGTATTTTCGCTGTATGTGCAAGCGTGACGGTGCATACACAAGAACTGACTAAGACGATAGTTCAAATTCAGTCGGCCGCACCATATGATCCACACACACAATTACTGACTACGACGAATGCTCGGGAAAGAATTCCTCAGACCCCTTCTTTATTCTACGACTGTTCTGATGACGACGATTCAAATCATGACTGTTTGGAGTCTAGAGACCGAAAGTTATAATTACTGATCGCAATCAGAAGTGATGTCTTGGCGTTCCACTGTCTTTTTCTCCAGTGGAGCGCAGGCTCCGAGATGGGGAGCCATACAAATACCAAGAAGAAAGAGGGAGGTGAGAGGTTGAAGTTCATAGGTTTTTGGGAGTACTGCCTAGAGGACGTTGACAAGGTTCTAGAGAAATACAAGAAGATGACTGCAGAAAGAGAGAAGGGGACAGAGAAGTATCCAAAGTTGGTCTTTGGACCTTATCATATCGGTGGGGAGAGCAAGGGTTTCACAATATTCGAGACCGATGACATGGACCAACTGACGAACACTACGATTCACTACATGCCTGAGATGAAATGGAAGTTCCTGCCCATACACGAATCCAGTAGGACTGCGGAGCTGTATCTACAAAGCAAGAAATAGCCCAAAGCATCGCGAACAAAAAGCCCTCTCTTTTTCATGAACTCTCTAACCTACGATTACCGCGCAGAGCGCGCTACCGCAGTTCAATTTCAGTCGGCCGCACCAACTGATAACACACACACAATTCTACGGACTACGAACGACGGTTTAATTTTTGTTTCTTATCGTCCGCGTGCGCGCACACCGGCCTAATGATACTCCGATTGCGGTTGCATCTGAATAAAAACAATTATAACATCCAGGCGAAATATCTTCACCCACATAAGCACAATTTCCTTGACATTTAAATTTCAGTCCCTTCAGTCTTTCTTGTCTTTCAATCTTTCTTTTGTAAGCTTCTTGAATTGGAATAATTCTTATCATTGGTTTAATCCTCATTATTTGAAATGATTTTTAGCGCGCGCTTATGGAGCCCCGAGCGGGATTCGAACCCGCGAACTACGGCTGTCATTGCTGTTGGCCTACAAGGTTCGACCGGTCAATATTGTCCGTCGCTGTGGCCAGGCTCAGCTATCGGGGCTTCACACAGAAACCGCGGCAGGCATATTTCTGTCTTGTCCTGACTGTTCGGTATGTAGGCGTTTCACGATAGTTATATGACGGAAAGATCTTCTCCTCTGAGATCAGTGGTTCGAGGCAGTGAGCCGTGTCAAGCGAGAGAATCGTCACTCCTGAGGAAGGAGAAGTGTTCGATATTGAGCTTGAGGAGGATTTCCTGAAGGCCAACCGGGATATTGCTAACAAGGTCCGTGAGAGGTTGAACAGAAGCAAGGTTCTGGCAATCGATGTCATGGGATCTGTTGGGTCTGGAAAGACCTCTCTGATCGAATCTGCCGTGGAGAAACTGAAGGAGAGGTACAGGATCGCGATGATTGCTGGAGACGTGACTACAACGATAGATGCCGACAGGGTTGAGAGACATGGGGTCCCTACAGTCCAGATAAACACGGGTAAGGAGTGCCACCTCGACGCGAACCTAGTCGGCAAGGCTTTGAACAAGCTCAGTCTGAGCGATCTCGATCTCCTCTTCATCGAGAATGTCGGAAATCTCATCTGTCCCGGAGATTTTCCAACCGGCGCACAGAAGAGAGTCGTGGTTATTAGCGTCACGGAAGGCCCGTACATGGTCGTCAAGCATCCCTTGATCTTCCAGACGGCACAAATAGCTGTGATAAACAAGATAGACCTGGCCGGCGCCATGGGCGTTGACCCTGACGTACTGGCAGCTGACGCTCTGAGAGTGAACCCTGGGCTTAAGGTTGTCAAAACAAACGCTAGGGCCGGAGAAGGCATAGCAGACTTCATCAAAGCACTAGAACTGGGCTAACACGCCGTTGTGTTGGCTAAATGCGAGATATCTGATGGTGCTTTGAATCGTTGCCTGCTTCGTCTCATGATTGGAGGCTTGGTTTCCTGAGCGAACAATGTCTAAGATAGCCGTGGTGGAGTTGGAAGCGGCCGCCGAGATCTCTTAGCACTATTCCACGTTCTGAAACCTTTTCCATATGTGGACTAAGCGAGAAACAAGCCCGGATTGCTGGAAGCAGCCCAAGGCTGCCCATTCAATGTCTATGGAGGAGGGGGGTGTACATACACTTTGCCTAATCAGATCAGAAGCACAGAAAATCCCAAATCAAACTCCAAACACCAAATCGCAACCATTTCATGTTTATCATGATAATGAAAGAGGGAGGGGGTGAGGGGTGATATCACCCTCGCTGTTTTTCGTTTCGATCGTTCTACGGCGGGGTCTTAGGGATTACTCCCTTGTGGCCACAAGAGCCATCGCTCCAGTTGCCTGCAACCGCGGCATTTTGCTTTAGAACTCAGACAACCGGTTGATCCAAGGCCTAGAGTAGCTTACACAAGCCTCGTCCACGCCCTGGCGCATTATTCGGCCGCAGCACGGACCTTGATGCTTCTAACGGTGCATTCGTTCCCTTCAGTGACTGTTGCCTGATTTGAGCCGCATTTTGGGCATGTCAGAATAGGAATAGGGATCAGAGAATGAATCTCTTCACCAAGATGCTTCACGTTCCCAGCGTAGCTGCATTTTGAGCAATGGATCTTTGCGTGTTTCTTGGAAATGACCACTTTGGCGTTCTCGGAGATGGTTCCTTTCGAGAGGACTTCTATGCCGAATCTGAGTTGATCATGGCCTAGGAACGTCAGTTCTCCCACATCGAGGTTGATCTGCACCACATTTGATGCTTTCCGTGAGTTCGCTACGTCTAGAACAGTCTTGACGATTCTTTCTGCCATGGAGAGTTCGTGCAACGCCGGGTCCTCAGCGATCTCTATGTTGATTGTTCTCTTTCACTGCTAGAGCTCTGAAATGAACTTTTTCAGTTCTCCTAAGTTTGAATGACTGCACACGCCATTGGATGCCCTTCTAGGATGTTGCCGGATATAGTGGATGTGGCAGCGATCTTGCCGCTTCATATGTTCAGAAGGTCGGGCAACTCCTTCACGCTTGGGATGACAACAGATCCAAGCTGCTCTGTTTGCTCTTTCCTCCACGAACCTGTAAGAACGCCGACGAATCTTATTCCAGCATTTCTTGCACAAAGCGCGTCCACTGGATGATCCCCCACCATCACAACTTCATCCGAGTTCACTTTCATTCGTGTCATAAGCCAGTAGACCTGTGCAGGGTCGGGCTTCGGGTTTAGAGAATCGTCTCTGGCAGCTACCTCATCAACAAGGTCCGACAGATCATTGGTCTTCAGCACTTCTTCCGTGTACTGTCGACATCCCCGAGTCAAGATGCCTACTTTGACGCCTGCTTTCTTGAGCTTTGCCAGAGTCTCTTTCGCGCCCTCAATCAATGTGGCTTTCGATGCGTACTTCATCTCAACGTTATTCATTATGCTATTGATCTCCGCCAGAGTTCCCGGAACCGTCCAGGAGAGGCCTTTCTCCTGCATTTTCCGAACAGCTGTCTGAGTTATCTCATAGGTTGGTTTGCTCTCGTCGAACTTGCCGAACGAGGGAAATCTCTTCTCAAGATACTCAATTATGCCAGTCCTCATCTCCATGAAGTCTACTGCAGATCTCACGAGCGTGTGATCCAGATCGAAAACCACGGCCTTTACGGATTCAAGCTTCATCAGGCGTCTCTCAACTCTGCTTGTTTGAGGGTCGGAAATCCATGCCCTGCTATCCTAGGTGGAAGGTCTCTTCTCCGTTTTTCGAAGAACCTTTCCTGGAAGAGCACCAGTATGCCTTCCTTTCTCAATAACAATCTTCCCGTTGACTATCACATACGATATGCCGTCTGGATATCTATGTGGGTCGGTGAACGTTGCTTTGTCCGCAACTGCTTCAGGGTTGAAGACCACAATGTCTGCGTACATGCCTTCCTTGATGAGTCCACGGTCTTGAAGCCCCAGTTTCTGTGCTGGCTGAGATGTCATCTTCCGAATCGCATTCTCGATCGTCAACAGCTTGTCATCTCTGACGTATTTCTTCAACACGCGAGGGTATGTTCCATAGCTTCTGGGGTGGGGTTTTCCTTTTCCAAGGACGCCGTAGGGTGCCAGCGCGTAGCCGTCGGTTCCGAACATGACGGCTGGATGTTTCATCACGAGGTTGACATCGTCATCTTGCATGTTGAAGTTGACAACCGGAGTCTCCCCTCTTCCCTCAACTATCAGCTCCATTATTGTTTCCACGGGGTCCTTGGATCTCACGGTTGAGATCTCTTGCAGTGTCTTTCCTTCATATTCCGGTTTCGGAGCAAACCGTGTTAAAACTGCTTTGTCGGGGCCTCCACGGTCGTCAAGAACAGCCCGCGTCTCCTCCATGATCTTACTCTTCGTCTCAGGGTCTTTGAGTCGTTCGACAAACTTCTCAAACCCTCCCTCATGCGACCATTTCGGAACCCATGCCATGAATCCGGTGCCGCTTGCGTTGTAGGGATACATCTCGCCGGTAACATCGACACCTCTTGTTCGAGCGTCTTCAATGATTTTGAGCGCGTCCTTCGCCTTACCCCAGGCCCTTCTTCCAAGCGCCTTGACGTGGGATATCTCCACCGGGACAGCTGCCTTCTCACCAATCTCCACAGCTTCCGCGATCGCAGCTGGGTAAGTCCCCCTATCTCCCTCATCTCTCACATGTGATGCGTAGAATCCCCCGTACCTTCCCACCACCTTCAGCAGCTCCACAACCTCTTCAAGCTCCGCGTACGATCCGGGAACATACCTCAGTCCGGTGCACATCCCAAAAGCCCCTTCACGCATACACTGTTCCACAAGCGCCTTCATCTCGCTCATCTCTTTCTCCGTAGGTTTTCTGTCGTCAAACCCCATGACGCAAGCTCTCACAGTTCCGTGAGGGATCAGAAGCGCGACGTTCAAAGCGATTCCCTGCTTCTCCAGTCTTCTCATGTACTGTGCCATTGTTTCCCAGTTGAGCCTCAGGCCGAACTGCTTCAGGTCATCCTTGATCAGCTCCACGGCTGCTCCTTTCACCGGTGCCGGGCCTGTCCCACAGTTCGGATAGACCTCTGTGGTGACTCCTTGGTGGACCATGCTCTCTGCCTTTGGATTGGCAAGGACACAGAAGTCAGAGTGAGAGTGAATGTCGATGAATCCAGGGGTTACAAAAAGGCCTGAGGCGTCTATCACCTTTCCCTTTGAGGAAGAGATTCTCCCAATTCGAGAGATCTTTTCACCTTTGATCTCCAGATCTGACTTGAACCAAGGGTTCCCAGCCCCGTCAAGAATTGTGCCGTTCCTTATGACTAAACCGGGCATAGTTACACCAGAAATAGCTTCAGGTCACTGGGAGGCAATAAAAGAGTATGCCCTGAATCCGCAATTCCCTGTTCAGCCCATCAAGAGACAGACGGCCTCCTCAATTCACCTGGAGACGCAGGTAAGGTGATATCACCCCCCTATCTACCTCTTTCTGCGGTTCCCTTGGATGACTTTTTTTCCACAACCTTCTTTGGGTCTAGGGCTGTTGGCAGAAACTTGCTGGACTTTTCTGCCCTTGTTAGCAACCAAAAGTCGGTTGAATGATCAATCAGACGATAGTTTCTTTTTCTGACCGAAAGCGCACCCTCACGCCGCACTATAGACAACTAGGCGTTCTGTGGACGAGTGCCAAAATCAGTTCTAGCGAGAAACTATATGGACTACAGCCCTGACAAGTTGAAACGAATCTACGACAAAGCAAACCTCACAGTGTTGACTTGAAACCCCTTTTTCTTTTTTGTCTTTCGTCTCTGCTCACTTTCAAAATCCGACGGTCTAACTGTCCCATCTGCGCCGATTCACAAGGCTTTTATAATGACTAGTTACAATCTTTGGTTGTCAGGGGTTCAGGTTCATCTTGTGGAGTAGGGTGAGGCTTGTTGCAGTTCTACTAGTAGCAACGTTGATTGTTCTTGCTGGCTGTTCGATGCTGACGCCGAAAGCGAACGCAATAATATGTAACTTGCTATCCAAAGACGCAGGCACTTACTCTAGGAACTTGGGCAAGATACGGATTGGAGACAATGTCTTTTCACTCCCCAACAGTTTCCTTCATCCTGATGGCTACAGTCTTGAGTACTTTCTTCCTTCGACAGAGTGCAGCTTTGTGAGATGGGAGACTAGCGGTGGTGTAACTGTCAACGATCCGACTCAGAGAATCACGAGGATAAACATAGCTGGCGATGGAACTCTCACCGCGGTATACAGTTGTGGTAGGTTGGTAGGCGGCGTAGTCACATCGGTAAACCCACTTATGGCACTGGCGCCTTACTTCGCACTGATCGGCTTAGTTGCAACATTACCAATCGCATACGCAGTCAAGAAACGCAGAAACTGAAACGAATCTACGACAAAGCGAACCTAACAGTGCTAAGCCAACCTGCCCTCTCCTTTCTTTCTTCTGGGACGCTGTTTTCCTTGAGTTGGCAACTGTTTTATACCGAGCCGTGGCAATTTATCGTTACCAGCGCGCGTCACAGTCTTACAAACAGAAACTTGCTGCCAAGACCGCATAGACTTTAGCCGAAGCAACAAGGTCCTCTATGCTGATGTTGTCCGCGGAGCTATGGGCGAATCTTTCCTCCCCTGGTCCAAACCCAACGGTGGGAATCCCTTGGTTCGCGAAGAAGCAGCCATCGGTCGCAAAAGTCCAAACCTTGAATCTCGATTCTCTGCTAAGAACTCGATCCACTGTCTTCTTCATTAATTGTGCCAGAGGGGTTTCCGGTTCCATGTAGAACGGAGGAGTCATCGCCTCAATCTCTCTTTCGTAGCCTGTGTAGCAGCTCAGTCTTCTTCTCTGAAGTTCAACCTTCGCATTCACTTCACTATCCTGCATCTTGGCCTCTTTCACCACATCATTGAGTCTTCTCACAATTTCCTCTGTTTCGAAGTTCGGTGTGTTTCTGATATCCAACCCAATCGTGCACAGGTTCGGCAGGACATTCTTCACGTTGGGTGAGAGTGATATTGTCGTTGCCACCATCGAGGATTTGCCGAGAGCAGGATGAGAGGGAAGGGTTCGCGCTGTCTTTCTTATGCCTTCCAGCACAGGGATCATCTTGTATAAGGCATTGATTCCCCGCTCTGGAGCGCTGGCGTGACAGCTTACGCCTTGGGTGGTGATTGCGACCCCTATGGATCCTCTGTGCCCGAGCGCCACATCTAGACTGGTGCTCTCGCCGATTATGACTCCGCCGGGTCTGGGGCCCTTCTCTGCAAGATATCTGCTTCCGAGCCCATTCGTCTCTTCGAGGACAACTCCGGCCACGACCAGTCTCTTCTTCAGGTCCAAGCTGAGACTACGCAGGGCTGAGCCAGCAACCATCATGGCCGCCAAGGCGCCTTTCATGTCGCTTGCCGCTCGGCCCACCACTACCTGGCCTGACGACCCAAACGAGGAACCGTCCCTGATCTCTCCCGAATACGGATCAGGCATGTCTCCTGGCGGAACATGATCCATGTGGCCGTTGAACATGAGGGCGCTTGGCTCCGCCTTCCCGCCTATTACGCCGACCGCGTTTCCGACTTCATCGATCTGAACCTGGTCAAAGCCTAGAGCTCTCATCCTTTCCGAGACGAGCTTGGCCAGCTCCTCTTCCTTGCCACTCAAGCTTTCTATTCGAACCATATCCTGTGTGAGCCTAACAAGTTCCGATCTTCTCCGTTCAACCTCGTCTACTATTCTAGATTCCAAGTTGCTAAGCGGATCCAATCGTTTCACTCTCAAGCTGTGCTGCTAGTTAATGGCATGATCAGAAGTTAGAGGTTTCCTTTCAGAAAGAGAGATCCCAGAGCAGGCGGGATCGAAATCTCTAATTTGCGCAATAAGGTACATGCAAGTGCGTTCGGCGAGACAGGTGATCGAACTGCAATGAAGACGATGAATGCTGATGTTCTGGTAATAGGCGGGGGTGCTGCTGGGCTCAGAGCGGCAATCGAGGCCCGCCGGTCGATGGTGGATGTGCTTCTCGTCTCCAAGACGCCTCCCGGGCTTGGGAACTGCACAGCATACGCAGGCGGGGGATTTCAAGGCCCACTTGGGAAATTGACTCCAGAGGAGCATTTTCAGCGAACCGTGAAAGGAGGGAAATTCCTCAACAACCGAAAGCTTGTTGAGACGATGTCTCGTGATGCAAGATCTAGGTTGATGGAGCTTCGCGAGTTCGGGGTTAAGCTTGAGACCGGAGACGGAACAGCCAGCGTCAGCGGCCCGTTTCCGATGAATGGTACAGGGCTGACTTTTCCTCTCGTGGATTTCGCACGCACTTCAGGGGTCCGAATGATGCAGAATCTAATAGCTGTGAGATTGTGCAGGGCTGGGAACAGAGTTGTGGGTGCTGTCGGATTCAATCGACTGAACGGAGAGGTTTTGGGATTCCAGGCTAAGTCGACGATCCTGGCCTCGGGTGGGGCAGGACAGATCTATGCGCGAACCGACACCCCTGTAGGGACAACTGGAGAAGGATACGCTATGGCGTACGGGGCTGGCGCGAGAATAATGGATATGGAGTTCGTGCAGTTCTTCCCTTTTGGGCTTGTGGAGCAGGGGCTGCCCATGTTTCTCTTCAATCCCGGCGTGGCTGAAATGGGTAAGCTAGTGAACAACCGGGGTGAAGAGTTTCTCAAGGCTGCGGGGTTCAGCCCAGGCCGAGACTTCGTCCAACACCGGGATACCTTAAGCAGACTGATCTGGAAGGAGATTCATGAAGGCAGAGGGGACCAGGACGCTGCTCTTCTTGACCTTAGGGCTCCTCGACCCACACAGTACTCTTTGAACATGCTCGGAGAGTTGGATGAGATCAAAAGGAAATGGCTCTCCAAGTTTGATCTAGCCGCTCGGAACTTGCACATAGCTCCGCTCGCTCACTACTTCATGGGCGGGGTCGAAATTGATGAAGATGGGCGGACAGATGTGCCGGGTCTATACGCAGCTGGAGAGGTAACGGGCGGAATCGACGGGGCCAACAGGCTTGGAGGAAACGCGCTCACGAACACCATTGTGTTTGGAGCCAGGGCCGGAAGAGCCGCGGCTCAACATGCCAAGACTTCTGGCTTTGAACATGTTGACTCATGGGCAAGAGAGCTGCAGGAACATGTTGCTGAGCTGAGAAGTAGGCCTGCAGGCGCAGGCTCTCGTCCGCAAGAGATACGAAGAAGATTGCAGAGAATGATGGTGAGAAACGTCGGGGTCATCAGAAGCAAAGAAGGCCTTCAGAGCGCGTTTGACTGTCTTCGTGAGCTGCGAAACGATCTTTCAAGAATTCATGCGAGCAACTCGTGGGAGCTGGGCGCAGCCTTGGAGGTGGAGGCCATGTTGACTGTTGCCGAGATGGTTGCGAGATGCGCGTCTGAGAGGACGGAGAGCAGAGGAGCACATTACCGACTTGACTATCCGAACGAGAGCGAGAGTTGGTTGAAGAACATCATAGTTCAGCGCTCTGGTCAGGAGATGAGAATCGAAAGACGAGAAGTCATACAAGCACCGTGACCCGCCTGCGCAGTCAGGCTGAACTCGTTTGAGATGAGAATCGTGCGAATATCGTTCACGGTTTGGTGCAAGAATGATCGGGCAGTGGCGCGGACGCTGCGACGACTGCAGAAAGTGCGTCGAGAAGGAGACGAGATCGTAGTCGCAGATCTAGGCAGCCAAGACCCGGTGGTCACTGAAGCCTTGGCGCAGCTGCCCGATTCCATCATTCATCTTGCTGGCCATCTTAAGATAAGTGAGGCACGCAATGCCGCCATGTCCCGAGCATCGGGAGATATAGTCGTGAGTATGGATGCAGACACCTGGGTGCCAGACAACGTCGCGGAACAGCTCGAGAAGGCTTTTGCTGATCCGCGAATTGTGGCAGTGGCGTGCAATGTGAAGGCATATCCTTGGGTGGAGACGGGGCAGGACAAAGTCTTCCTAACCATTCTCAATATGCGGTTCAGACTGGCGTTCCTTACCTGCCGCCCTTGTGCACGGGGCGAATTTCAAGCATTTCGCAACATTGGAATTCGCTACAATCCGAACCTCTACAGCAGCGAGGACTGTGAGATCATGGAGAGGCAGGGGAGACGGGCCACCTATCTCAGCCACATGACTGTCTACGAATCTCCCAAACGTTACCGCGTGCAAAGCTACCTTGGCACATTCTTCATCTGGTTTAGAGATTGGTTCATCCTGAAGGCCTTCAAACGTTCCCTGCCATACGTCACCATTCCAAAAGACTGATGCATTCTAGTCCGCGCGTATGCAGCACAGACCATGTCTCAGAGAGAGCGGGAAAGATCAATGGAAACCTTAAACAAAAGGTGAGATCATCCAAGCGCGCGCTAACTCTGACCCTGATCATAGTTATCTTTTTCCGAGGAGGCATCATGGGTTACTTTCGAACAAAGGGCAGGCGCACTGCTGCCGTAGCAGCGCGCTAGGCTACCGCGTGAAGCTTTAAGTGACATAATGATATATATCATAATCTCACACTTTGTGTGAGGTTGTGATATAAATGACAATGACCACATTGCTGAGAAAGCTGCGCATCGAGGGCAAAAGTTTCATCACGTCCAGGGAGCTGAAGGCATACTGCAAGCCAATGAAGGTGGACTACGGCACGGTTGTCAGGTATTTTGCTGGGCGCGGATACCTTGTCAGAGTCTTCAGAGGAATATTCTACGTAAAGTCCGTTGAGGAGTCCGAGCTCGGAAGAAGCAAATACAATCATCTCGAACTCGTGGCAAAAGGAATGGAACTCAAGAACGTGAAGAACTGGTATTTCGGCCTGCACACAGCGCTGAAGCTAAACAAGGTGACCCATGAGCATTTCGCTGTAGAGGATGTGGTCAGCGACGTGCTGTTCAGGGCGAACCCTGTCACGATAGCAGGCTACAAGTTCAAGTTCATCAAGCTATCTCCTTCGCTCATTACGTTCGGGATCAGGAAAGCGGAGAGTATCAGGTACTCCGATCCTGAGAAGACTGTCTTGGATTTCATCTACATCTGGAGATACAACGGGGTACCTACTGAGAAGATAGCTGCCGATGTTTCGGAATGGGCCAGGCATGTGTCGAAGGAAAAGCTGAGGAGCTACGCAAACAAGTATCCGAAGACAGTAGCGGAAATCGCGGAGAGCGTGGTTGAATGAGAATAGACTTCGTGAACGATGTCGCGAGGATACTTGATATCAAGAGGAGGGATCTGATCGAGAAGGACCTCATCCTGCACCAGATACTCACGGATCTTTCGAGGGACGATTTCTTCGCTCCAAACTTTCTGTTCAAGGGAGGCACATGCCTCATCAAGTGCTACTTCGGCTATCTGCGATTCTCCGAGGACATAGACTTTACGTGGAAGGACCAGAGCGCGCTCAACGGGATGTCGCAGAAGAAAATCAGAGCATACTTGTCAAAAGTAATCGAGAGTACTGGAAGCGTGTTTGAGAGCATCGCAAATAGGAGAGGCTTGGACTTCAAGACCGAGAAGCGCAATCCTGACTACATGGAGTTCGGCGGCGGAAACAAGACATGCACGCTCAAGATATGGTATCAGTCAGAAGTGCTGAACCGCCGCACATTTCTGAAAGTGCAGATCAACTTTATCGAAAGTATGTGTTTTTCACCAAAGAAGGGACACCTGAACGGATTGTTGACAGGCAAGCACGAGGAACTCGAAGGGTTGTTCCCAGAGTATGCAGAATACGCAAACAAGATTCCGTTTGGAATCTGTGACATCCGAGAAATACAGAGCGAAAAAGTGAGAGCGCTCCTCACGAGGGAAGGGACGAAGGCAAGAGATTTCCTAGATGTCTACTTGATATGGAAACGCTTTGGCATGAGACCTGAGGACGAGGAGAAATGCATAGTTGGCAAGATAGGTTTCTCGCTGAAGCTCTACGCAAAGTACAGGGAGCATCTGAAGCAGAAGGTCGGACTGCTGAATTCCGGAAAGCTATTCGACTGGGGCGCTGAGAAGGAGTTGCTGCTGTCGGATATTGATGAGGCAGATTTCTACAAATTCCTAGGTGGATTCGAAACATTCCTCAAGAAAATCGTTCGCAGCCTCAAGTACTGAGCCTGACCTCTCCACAATCAAGCTACACCGTCGCCCCCCCACTTTC
>Ga0209725_1000154_pt1 | contig 41711 bp, 35 predicted proteins | sample I18A1metaG_FD_184145 | JGI IMG/M metagenome (GOLD analysis project Ga0209725, IMG submission 184145) | Lake sediment bacterial and archeal communities from Gulf of Boni, Indonesia to study Microbial Dark Matter (Phase II) - ​I18A1 metaG... | ecosystem: Environmental > Aquatic > Freshwater > Lake...
TTATCGTCGTTGTCGCACTATACATGACGATCCTGCCTAGCCTTTTTGGGCCACCGCCCCAACGCCTCCTACGCGCTGTCTGGGGCACAGAACCAGTCAATCTGAATCCACATGACTTTAGGACTGTTCAGGACTATGCAATGATGCAGACAGTGTACGAAGGAATCTGTCGCATATCGCCAGAAGGGGAAGTGGTGGGCGTCCTAGCGGAATCTTGGAAGAGTGCCGATCTGATCGTCTGGGATTTCAAGCTCAGGCAAGGCGTTAAGTTCCATGACGGGAAGCCTTTCGATGCAGAGGCGGTTGCCCAAATCTATGCGAAGCTGCTAGATCCTAAGGCTCCGCCATACATGCAGAAAGGCGCTATCAGTCCTCCACTCAAGACAGTCGAGGCAGTCGACAAATATACAGCAAGGTTCACATGCGACAAACGTGACGCATTTCTCCCTAACAAGCTAGCGTACAACCCCGGATTTATCGCCAGCCCATACTCTTTTGACAATATCAATACAGTTGCCGTTGGTACTGGACCATTCAGATTTGTCCAATGGGTCAAGGGCTATCAAATGGTCTTGGAGAGGAACCCTGATTATTGGGGTGAAAAACCGTGGCTCGACAAGATAATCTACAAGTTTGCTATGGAGGGATCTGTACGTGTGGCCATGCTTGAGGCTGGGGAGGTAGACGTGGCGGAAAGAGTGTCTGCCCTCGATGCTACAAGATTGAAGCAAACCCAGAATCTTGACGTCATGGGTGGTGCTACACAGAGGGTCGTACAGATAGGTATTAATTGCTTGAAGAAGCCTTTCGACAACCCGAAGGTCCGACAAGCTCTCAACTATGCCGTCGACAAGGAAGCCATTGTGAACAAGATATTCCTTGGCTACACTACCCCTGTAGATTGCGTAGTGGCGAAAGGATGTCTACACTACGTCTCTACCAAGTACTACAAGTATGATCCCGATATGGCAAAGAAACTCTTGGCTGAGGCTGGGTATCCAAACGGTTTCAAAACGACATTCCAGGTTGGTTGGGGACGAATTACTGCCGACAAAGATGTCGTAGAAGCTGTGCAATCAATGCTTGCGAACGTTGGTGTGGAGGCCAAGATTGACGCCATGGTTTGGGCAGAACACGCTCTAAGACTCAGGGTGGCACCGGAGAAAGCGACTCATGAACTATTCTTGGATTCGTGGGGCTCTGTGACTGCTGAGCCTGACTGGACGGTGAGGCGTAGATACTCAAAAGCTGGCTTCCCACCTGACTACAACTACTGTTACTACGTAAATCCGAGGGTCGAAGAGCTGACGCCCACGGGACCAGCTGAAGCTGACCCGGCCAAGCGTCTAGAGATCTATAAGGAGATCTACAAGATCTTAATGGATGAGCCTGCTTTCATATGGCTGTACCATGACCCTGTGCTGGTCGGAATACGAAAAGGCTGGACAGGCATAAGAGTTCAAAGCAACGTAGAATCAGTGGATCTGCGCTACGCATCGTTCAAGTAAAGCTTCCCCATCATCCTTTTTTCCCGTCCTGGACCTCTGCGGAGCCTAGGCCATTCAACTAGGTTGGAACTATGAGCCGCTTGTACAGGTCGAGCCTGTAACGTCTATCTCTAAGAATACAGGCCGAATACTGTCGTTTGTCAATCTCTACCAGTGGAGGCACCTCACCTTTGCATTCCTCTGTGACATACGGGCAACGAGGATGGAACGCACAGCCGGCTGGTATGTTGATTGGCGAAGGTACTTCGCCCGATAGGATTGGCCTTCCTTTGCTCACCCCAGGGTCTGGTATTGCGATTGCCGATAGCAGGGCGTGAGTGTATGGGTGGTGGGGTGTCTGAAATATACTTTCAGTCGGTCCTACTTCAACGAGTTTGCCGAGGTACATGACTGCCAACATGTGGCTCATGAATCTGATAAGGGACAGATTATGTGATATGAACACGTACGTGAGGTTGAACTTGGTTTGCAGGTCTCTCAGCATGTTCAGTACTTGCGCTTGAACCGAGACGTCGAGAGCCGATGTAGGTTCGTCGAGGAACATGAGTTGCGGATTCAGTGAGAGTGCGCGGGCAACAGCCACCCTCTGCCTTTGTCCTCCGCTTAATTCGTGAGGATATCTACTGCCTTGGTCTGGATTCAGGCCGACTATCGAGAGAAGCTCCAATGCTTTCCGCTCGGCTTCTTGGCCACCAGACGTAACGCCGTGAACCATCATGGGTCTCTTTACTGAGTCAATCACTGTTTGACGTGGGTTTAGCGAACCATAGGGGTCTTGGAATACTATCTGCATTTTTCTTCGGAGTGGTTTCAATTCACTCTTCCTAAGTTTGAAGATCTCTTGTCCATCGAAGATTCCCGAGCCTGAGGTAGGTTCCTCCAAGCGTAGCACCACTCTTGCCACGGTTGTCTTGCCGCATCCAGATTCTCCTACTATGCCAAAGGTTTGCCCTCGTTTGACTTCAAAAGACACGCCGTCAACAGCCCTTACGATCGCTCGCTTAGGCGATTCCACTTTGAAGTGTTTCCTCAAGTCCTTTACGCAAAGCACGATGTCCGCTTGAAGGGTCATATGTCTCAACTCCCAGAGTTCAGGAAACATCGAACGCGATGCGACCGACCTACGAACGCCTCGGTTGGAGTCTCCTTCCTGCATATGTCCTGAGATTCGGCACATCTGGGTTCAAATGCGCACCCGCTTGGAAGGTTGATGAGGTCTATGACCGATCCGCCGATCGTCGGCAACTTTTCTTCTTTGACATGTGGCTTAGGGATACAGTTAAGCAAGCCTCGAGTGTACGGATGCAATGGCTTGTTGAAGACCTCACTCAAATCGCCAGACTCTACAACTGATCCGGCATACATCACGGCCACATCGTCGCACATCTCGGCTACGACTCCCATATCGTGAGTTATCAGAAGAAGAGTGAGACCGGTCTTGTTCTTCAGCTCTCTCATCAAAGATAGCACTTGAGCCTGTATCGTAACGTCCAGCGCGCTCGTGGCCTCGTCGGCTATTAGCAGCTTAGGCTTGCAGGAAAGAGCCATCGCTATCATCACGCGCTGCTGCATGCCGCCGCTGAGTTGATGGGGATAGCGGAGAGTCATTTCTTGAGGATCAGGCATCTTTACGTTCTCAAACAATTCGGCTGCTTTCATAATAGCCTCTCTTCTTCCGATGTGCTGATGTAACTGCATAGCCTCCGCCACCTGATCTCCTGCTGATAGGACAGGGTTGAGAGACGTCATCGGATCCTGAAAGATCATGGCTATCTCACGCCCTCTGAGATCTCTGATCTCTGTGATGGGGAGCTTAAGCAGGTCGTTCCCCTCGAATAGAACCTCTCCAGAGACGTATCGTCCTGGAGGACATGGAACCAGTCGCATAATTGAAAGACCGGTTACACTTTTTCCGCAGCCAGTTTCTCCGACAATGCCCAGCACCTTCCCCTTTTCCAGTGTAAGGTTCACTCCGTTCAGAGCATGTACAATTCCTTGGGGAGTGTGAAAAACAAGCCTCAGATCTGAGATCTCCAGTAACATCGCCGCCAACTCATCCCCGCCTCTCCCTGACCCTTGGATTGAAGAAGTCGTTCAGCCCGTCCCCCAATATGTTGAAGCCCAGAACTGCCATGCTTATGACCAAACCCGGAAACGTCGAAACATGCGGCGCGACTCTGAGGAATTCTCTGCCGTCGCTGACCATGATGCCCCACTCTGGATTTGGAGGTTGGATGCCGAGACCAAGAAAACTCAGTGTGGACGCGTATAGCACAGCGACTCCCATTCTTAAGGTTGCATACGTTAGTATGGGTGCCAGAGCGTTTGGAAGAATAGTTCGTAGGATTATCGACTGAGTGCTCTCTCCGACTGCCCGGGCAGCCTCGACGTACATGTTTTCCTTGACTGAGATGACACCGCCCCTGACTACTCTTGTAAACGGGGCAATGCTTGCCACGCCAATTGCAATGGTAAGATTCAGAAAACCTGGGCCGGTTACGCCCAGCAGAACCATTGCTAGGAGTACTCCTGGAAAAACCATCAGTATATCCATAACTCTCATTACCGCTTCGTCTAGCCAGCTTCCCATGAAATATCCAGAAAAAGTGCCTAGGATGATGCCAACAGTTAGAGAGAGCAAAACAACCCCGAGCGCAATGCCCAGAGACACTCTAGACCCAAGAATGATCCTGCTAAGAATGTCTCTGCCTAGAGAATCAGCACCCAACAGGTGCTCTGACGAGGGGGGCTGAAGTCTCTTTTCCAGGTCTATCTTCAGGGGGTCGTGGGGCATAAGGCGATCTGCAAGAACGGCCATAAGGACCAGCGCTGATACCACAATGAGACCGAACAAGATGGATTTATTTCTCAGCATCTTGCGAAGGAGCACCAAGCTTCTGTTTGCAGACGCCATTGCCATCACGTTTCGTAGCGTATCTTTGGATCAACCACGGCGTAGAGCAAGTCTACAACGAGGCTAACGAAAAGTACGGACAGCGCGAAAACCATTATCGCTGCTTGCATCATAGGAAAATCCCTCGTCAAAATGGAGTTGATCATCAGTGAGCCTATTCCCGGCCATCTGAATATGGTCTCCACCACAACGGCACCTCCAAGCAAGTAGCCGAATTGAATCCCTATTACTGTAATGACCGGTATGAGGGCATTCCTGAGGGCATGCTTGAAGATCACGACACTTTCCGGCAGTCCTTTAGCTCGCGCAGTTCTGACATAGTCCATACTCATTATCTCTACCATAGAAGCCCGCGTTGTCCTTGACAGAAGTGCTGCGTAGTAGATCCCAAGCGTCAGAGAAGGAAGCACATAGTGCAAAGGTGTCTCATTGCCTGACGTTGGCAACCAACCCAAACGCACGGCGAATAGAGCCATGAGAAGCAGCCCAGTCCAGAAGAGTGGCATCGAGACTCCCAGCAAGGCCACTATTCTTGAGAGATGATCGGGAATCGTGTCTCTTCTAGTAGCTGAGAATATCCCTGTTCCCAAACCGATCACTGTCGCCACGAGTGTTGCAGTTATCGCCAAGGCAAAGGTGTTGACCCATCTCGGTGCAATTTCATATACCACCGGCATCCTCGTAGCCCAAGAAGTGCCGAAATCCGCCCGCAACACACGGGACAACCACATAAGATACTGTACAATCGGAGGTTTGTCAAGTCCGAGGTAAACTCTCAGAGCTTCTATGTCCTCCTTGGTAGCGTACGGACCTGCTAGGAGTAGCGTTGGATCACCGGGGATAATTTGGGTCGCTAGGAAGACTAGCACAGTTACTCCGAAAAGCGTGAGCAAAGATAGGAGCAGGCGCCTCCTGACAAAAGGTAACACTGTTCACTCAGCAACCTGTGGCAGATTCAATATTGCCCAATGAATTTAAGCATTCGTCTCCAATCGACTCCGTTGCTCCTCGCTGCCGCCTAACCTTGAGGATGAATTATGAAATCAACTTAATCGACAAACGATGATTTGCCGTGGAGCTGATACAATCCCGACGCAGGGCCTTCAAGATTCTGGTAGTCCTAGAAATAGACACTGCCACACTCACGGTATGATAGAAGCTCAGGAACCCCCTATCGCTCCCAGACGAAGCCAGAGCGGCCTTCACATAGGCAGGCAAGGCAGTACACTTCATCTACATGAACAACAGGGAGATCCCCAGAACAACGATTACAGAGCCCAAAATGACTCGTGTTGTAGCTGGTTCATGTAGAAAGAATATTCCGGCTACCGTGGAGAAAAAGGGCGTTGTAGACGAGAGCGGAACAGCGCGTGATTCCTGAATGTGTTGGAGACTGAGTGACAGTAGGAAACTGCCAAAAAGCAATCCAACGACACCGCCGGAAGCTATGGTAAGCCAAGTCCGCGCGGGCATTTTCAAAAAGCTCAGTTTCTTGTCAAAGACAAGTGATAGCGTAAGCAGAACAAACCAAGCGCTTAGGAATCTTATTGCGTTGACAGCTAGTATGCCCTCCGGACCGATTGCTTCCCTGGAGGTTACAGCCATGTTCAATAGCGTCATGCTCATCGACCAAACAATAGCAGCGGACAGCGCCAACACTACTCCCTTACCAGATGATGTCATGCACAACCTGTTTGAATCAATGCCCGCATTCTGACTGAGTAGCCAAATCCCACCGACTGTGCTAACTGCACCAAGTACTATCCACAAATTGACTTCGTCACCATTCAGCAGAACCGAGATCAAAATATTGAATAGAGGATACGCGAAGGAAATTGGAACCGCCCTCGCAACGCCAATGAGCTTGAGGCTGAACATGTAAAGAGTGTCCCCCAGCACCAAGCCAATCACTCCGCTCAGGCAGGCAGCCCAGGTGACTGAGGGGGGCAAATACAACACGAGGCTTATCTTTCCGAGAACCGCTAGGAACGTAACCAACACTCCCGCTATTGACGTGAAGCGAATTACGTTCGCCTGAAACGGACTAGCAACCAACAAAGCCCTCCGATACAAGACAGACGAAAACGTCCAGCTTATTGCAGCACACAAGGCTGCAACCTCACCAATCATCTACGCCAACTGCATTCCTGGCATGGTTTCTTCATGGATATCTTTCGCAGCGCACTACACGAGGGCAAACTACGTGAGGCAGAAAGGCCGCTAAATCATTCTCTCTCCTAGAATATTGAAGCTGAATATAGTTTCCCACGCGCGCTAAAGGCTGTGACTTAGAAAATCAAACCTTCCTCCGTCTACCACTATTACCTGACCAGTTATGAAGCTTGATTCATCAGACGCCAAGAATAATGCTGCATTCGCGATATCTTGAGGTTCCCCCATTCTTCTTAGGGCAGTTAAACTCATCGTTGTCTCTCGTATCTTCTTCAACTCTTCCTCGCTTCTCCCTACACTGGCCATTTCTGTTCTGACAGCTCCGGGTGCAATTGCATTGACGTTAATATTGTATGGTCCCAGCTCGTGGGCAAGCTTTCTTGTTAAGATATTGACGGCGGCCTTGGAAGGTGCGTATAGAACCTGCCCTCCAACAGTGTTACCGATACTCGCGACAGATGACATGTTTATTATCTTGCCGTATCTCTGCCTAATCATGTGTGGTGCAACTGCCTGTATGCAGTGATATGTTCCAAGAAAGTTGACCCCTAGAACCATTTCCCACTCATCCTTGCTTGCGTCAAACACGCCTTTTCTGATGATAATTCCGGCGTTATTCGCCAAGACGTCTATCTTACCAAACTCTCTTATCGTTTCATCGACCATCTTAACCACTTCATCTTTATTCGCAACGTTTGCTTGTATCGCAGTAGCCCTTCTTCTCATCCTACCAATATCACTAGCAACTTCATCGGCCTTGCTTCTACTCTTTGAATAGTTTACAACTACGTGCGAGCCCTCTTTTGCAAAGGTTAATGCGATTGCTCTACCTATACCCCTTGAAGCTCCCGTAACTATAGAAACCTTGTCTTTCAGTCTCATAGGTTTGTATGTCTCCGTGTAATCATACACTTTGTTTTCTTCCTAAGCTTGGACTGCATAAGAAGGGTGTGAAAATATAGGGTTTATCATATGAGGCTTGACTGATCAGCATACATGGAGCGGGTGGGGCTCTCTTCCTTCGCTATGATCCCAATTCTATCGTCCGTATTCTCTTTCCCCCTCAATGCCATAAAGTGAAATGGGGCATGATTCAGATACATGCAGTCGTGTAGGGAAAAAATACGTTCGTAGGTTGAGAGCATATTCAGACGCTGAAGTAAGATTCTTCAGGCTAAGCGTAACGAACGAGGAAAAATGAGTAACGAGGAGTAATGGAATCACGAAAGCTACGTTAGGGCTGTCACCCCACTGCCATTCTTACCTTGTTGATATGCTGATAAGCCTCCACGTATTGATCATCGGATCCAAGATGCTCAACCAAAAGAGAAATCTGAGGTCCAAGACAACAGAGCCGCCGAACGAAGGTTTCGTAGTCCATCACTCCCTGGCCGGGAACGGTCTCACAAAATGATAGCATTGAGAAGGTCCCCCTGGAGAACTCAACTACGACATCCTTGCCGTGGGCTGCGAAGATATTCTCACCCAATATGTCAAAAAACTCATTCAACCAACGTGCAACATTCAGATAACGGTCCAACCATCCTGCGATAAGGTTGACTGGATCAAGAAGTACTTTCAGGTTCGGATGGCCAACTTCTTCGATCGATCTTGTCAGTGTATCAAGCGAATATATGCTTGTGTACCATGCGGGCTGCACACAGAACCGTACGTCGGTCCCCTCCGTAGCCTTCAAGATTTCCCTTAGTGCGTTGATTGTAAGGTTCCAACCCTTCTTTGAGTAATTGTCAGGATGAGGTGTACTGCTGAAGAAGGAGTGGGCAAGCGACCCCGTCGAGCATCCGACGGCGGGGCAATCAAGCTTCTCGGCTATGCCAATAGCCTTCTTGACAGCCTCTATGCTCCTCCTTCGGATGCGCTCATCGGGCGATATCAAATTACAGCCTTGGTAGATTTGCGCGATTTTCAACTTGCGATCATGAAAAACGTTTCGTATGTACTCAGCGGTGTCATCCCTTGCGCTGAGGAGGTGATACCCGTAACGGGGGTCAGATGAAAAGCCGACGCCCTCGTATCCGATTTCCTTGAGCCTGTCAGCAGCATCTTCAACTGTCCCTCTAACATAAGCGGGAAAGTTGGCCGCTAGGATCAATGTCGTCACAGTCCTATGTACCAGAATCTCGGGTAAAGCTACGAATGTACTTCGACGCGTTACACTATCAGCAATTTTCCGTTCTCGATTACGAGCTTCCCATCCAGCTCAAGAGTAGGCTTGAGTGTCAGGCAATCTACATGCAAGTCTGAGGAAACTTTCCCAGCGACATCCGGGTGACCGCCACCAAAGTTGTGGTTGTCACCGAATGCGATGTGGAGCGTTCCGAGCAGATTCTTGAACTCGTGTACAGAAACGCCGGGGCCTGCTCTAGCAAGAGGATGACAGCCAATTGAAAATTCGCAGAGATACCGCGCGCCTTTGTCGTGACGGTATCTCTCAAGAATCAGGCTATTGAGCAGGCGAGCCTCTGCCCCGCCCTCCGCCTTCACAAACAATCCTTTCTCAACAGTGACTATGACAGGCTCGCTTACGGTACCTACGCCGCCCCCTATCGCTCCATCCACGTACATGGTGCCTTCCGCTGTTCCTTCGATGGGTGCCATCATTGCTTCAGCACCAGCAAACGTCCCGCTGTTGTATGGCGGTTCCGCGATGGGGTATAGCGGATAACTCTTTCTGCCCTCCAGGGTTCCGGTTAACTCGCATCCCTTTGTCAGGAGCCTGAACCTCTTGGCCTCATTCAAGGCCTTCTCGCATGCTTTAACGTATTTCTTGACTTCAAGAATGTCTGCCTTTCCTGTTTGTAGCATCGCTTCTACGCAGAACATGTTCGACATGCTCTTCACGCCCCTCTTGCTCGCTTCTATGCGCGCTGACCCGTAGACCCAGGTAATATTGTCCGGAGTACCGCTCCAGAATATTATGTTCGCATGCTTCATAGCCTCAGCTATCATCTTAGGTGGATCGCGCTTATGCCACACATCGGCTGGCACCATCACGACTACAGGCACTGCGCCTCTTGCAGCGATAGCACTTGCAAGAGCTGTCCAAAGCGCTGGATTCTGATCCGGTGTTGTGCATATGAGACCGTATTCTCCGGGATTCATATTTGCCTCAACAAGTTTGTAGAAAAGCGGCGTTAGTTCTATTTCTAGCAGTCCCTTACCAAAGTAGACTCTTTCAGACATTTGTCTGTCCCGGACCTCAAACCTGAGAAAATCTCTATTTAAGACTTTTCACGACTATCCTCCAAAAGAGAAGAGTCCCCCTCATTATCAAGAAACCTTTAAGTTGCAACAAGTCTCTTCACCAGCGGGTCGAGTCAAAGTTGAAGTTATCTTTTGAAACTCTGAAGCAAATGATCGTGGCAGTACTGACCAGAGTTGAAGTTCCGGAAGAAGATGCATTTGTAGTGGCAGACAACCTAGTCAGTGCCAATCTCAGAGGGAATGATTCCCATGGAATAAGACTTCTCCCCTTGTATGTAAAACGAATCCAGAAAGGTCTCACAAAGCCGCGAGCAAATATTGCAGTTGTTCGCGAATCACCATGCACAGCCTTAATGAATGGAAACTACGGTTTGGGACAAGTCACAGGAGTCAAAGCTATGGAAAAGACGATCGAAAAGGCCAAGGATGTCGGAATGGGAGCAGTAGGAGTTTTCAACACAAACCATTTTGGAATAGCCTCCTACTACTCGATGATGGCGATGAAGCAAGATATGATAGGTATGTCCATGTGCAACGGCGCGCCAACTATGGCGCCAACCGGCGGAAAGGCGTGCATCATAGGAAATAACCCAATAAGCTACGCCGTTCCCGCAGCCAAGCAGAAACCAATAGTCCTAGATATGGCTGTAAGCACTGTTGCAATGGGAAAGATATTCCAGGCACGCGATAAGGGAGAGAAAATCCCACTGGGATGGGCAATAGACGAGGATGGAAATCCAACGACAGATCCAAACGCAGTATCTCGAGCTCTCTCTCTTAACATCGGAGTCTTACTTCCCATAGGCGGCTATAAGGGGTACGGTATGGCCGTTGTTAACGATATATTGTCCGGTGTTCTAACAGGCGCTGGTTGCCTAGACGAAGTTAAGAGATCTGCAGACTTGTCAGGCCCCGCGGAAATAGGTAATCTGATGATGGCAATCGACATTGAGCATTTCACGGACACGAACGCATTCAAGAAAAGGGTGGACAAGCTTATACTGAGAATTAAGAATTCACAGAAATTACCCGGAGTTGAAGAAATCTATCTTCCGGGGGAGATCGAATTCAAGACGGAGGAACAAAGATTGAGGGAAGGCATTCCGATAAGCGATCTTGAATGGAAGAGCGTATTATCACTCGCTGAGGAAATGGGCGTATCTGCGCCTTGTGGCTGATTCGCAACTAGTCGAACTGCGACAGGTCCAAAAATAATCCTCTGCTTTCTGCCTTTTCTTGTCAATGCGAGTCGCTGGAAGCGGTCCAGTCATATGACCTGTCGCATCAGGGGTAAAAACAGCGATTCCCCGCGACACGAATCTCGATGATTTTGTTGCTGAAAAATCGGGCAAGGGCAGCTCAATAGCGAAGGTCGACATTCACCCTGCTCATGACTTCTTCGCCTTTGGCAATCCTTTCAATGTTTTCAGCAATCAGTACAATGGATCTTTCGACGAATTCGCTGCTCAGACCGCCTACATGGGGAGTCATAACGACATTATCCAATAAGTGGATCCCAGCTTTTGAGGGAGGATAGCAAGCATGGACTTTACCGTGCTCAGGGGAAGGAGGGTAGTTGTACCACGGGTCTATTCCAGCCCCGGCTATCCATCGTTCTCTCAGTGCTCTATAGAGAGCTTCTTCATCAACCACGTCCCCCCTTGACAGATTGACGAGATACGCGGATTTCTTCATTGCTCGAAGCTCCTTCTCACCGATAAGGCCGCGTGTCTCAGGCGTGGAGGCTACAGATACAACCACGAAATCTGATTCTCTAAGTGTTTCAATCAAATCTTCAGGTCCTCCCATCGAATCTACGTTCAGCCCAGCCGTATCGGCCTTGTGGCGTTTTGTGGCAATGACTCTCATTCCAAATGCCTTTGCCCTTCTTGCGATTTCAACTCCAATCGACCCCAAGCCTATGATGCCCAACGTCCTGCCGAATAGTTCGAGACTTACAACTCGATGCCAAGTTCCCTCCTTCAACAGATTATGCTGATACACGATGTGCTTTGTAAGTGCCAAGAGAAGCGCGAAGGCATGCTCAGCCACCGTCACAGCGTTCGCACCAGACGTGTTTGCAACGTAGAGGCTTCCCCTCCGCGCAATGGAGTCGAAGGGAAGGTAATCCACGCCAGCGCCAGTGGCCTGGATTAGCTTGAGCCTTTCAGATGCGTCCACAACTCTTCCTGAAATACGTACCCCTCCTCCAACTATGATTATATCGCTGTCCTTCGCCAGTTTCATTACCTCTTCTTCGCTACCGCTTTCAGGGTAAACGATTTCGCATTGGGCTTCGTCTATCGCCTTAAGGAGCCTTGCAACGAAATGAGGGGTGGGTATTCCGTACACATTCGCGTTCTTAGGAAATGTCAACAGAATTCTCAGCGTCAAATCAGTCAGCCCCGTCTTCAAGGATCTTGCTAACTTAAAAGACTTGCCTCGTACTTTCGGCGTTCTGAAGATGAGACTTTATCAGTTGTTTCTGTCGGTGATAAACTGCATCGTTGAATGCTTTTTTGAGGTTTTGTCGAGCGCGATTCGAGGTTTGGGGTTTTCGACAGAAGCAAGAAGCGTGGTGGCCTTTCGATCGAGTAATCAGTCAAAGGTGAACCTGGGCGATGTCAACTATTTCCGATGGCTTGTTTGCTATGTACACCCCTGCCTTTCTGAGAACTTCCATCTTAGCCATGGCGTCGCCTCGCTCACCCATTATTATCGCACCTGCATGCCCCATCTTTTCCCCTGATGGGGCCATTCTACCCGCCACGTATGCGATGACTGGCTTCTTCATCTTGCTCTCAATGAATGTGGCAGCCTCCTCCTCTTGAGCTCCGCCTATTTCTCCCACTATTATTACAAGCCTCGTATGCTCATCTTCCTCGAATAACTTCAGTATCTCTTTCATGTTAGTTCCAACCACTAGGTCGGCTCCGATTCCCAAACACGAGCTCTGCCCGATTCCAGTCGAGGACAGGTTGCCTGCAACCTCATATAGCAAGGTTCCACTTCTAGAGACCACTCCGACCTCACCTTCCACAAAAATATCTGCGGGCATTATCCCGATCTTCGTCTTTCCTGGACATATGATTCCGGGAGTTGTGGGTCCAATCATTGCGACCCCTGCGCTCTCACAGTATCCCCTCATGTGCATTACGTCGTGAACAGGGATATGTTCAGTTATTACTACAAGCAGCTTTATGCCGGAGTCTACAGCCTCGATGACCGCGTCTCGTGTAAGATGGGCGGGAACAAACAGTATGGAAGCGTGGGCAGGGTGTTTCATGACGGCTTCTTTGACCGTGTCATAGACTGGCACGCCGTGGATAGCGATTCCGGCCTTCCCAGGAGTGACGCCTGCGACGATCCTAGACCCGTACTCCAACATGAGCCTGGTTTGTGTACTTCCTACGGTACCCGTTATGCCTTGGACGACAATCCTAGTATTCTCATTCACAAGGATGCACACATGTATTCCTCGTACAGGTTCATCAGCTTCGCAACGGCTTTCTCAGTTTGAATGTCTCTCACAACAGGGACCCCTGCGCGTTCCAGTATGCCCCAAGCCTCTTCTTGCTGGTTGCCGACGAGTTTTACCAAGATAGGTATTCTTGGTGTCAACTTTTCAAGCGCTCTAACTATGCCTCTTGCAGCTGATGGCATAGGATTTATGCCTCCATAGAGGTTGATGAACAGAGCTCTAATTCGCTGGTCTCTAAGCACGAGTTCCACCGCTCTCTCCATCAGATCTTCAGTTATGCCCCCTCCCGTTTCAAGAAAGTTGGCGGGCCTACCTCCAAAATCCTTGACAAGGTCAGCGGTCGCCATCGTCAATCCAGCTCCGGATCCTATGACCCCAATATCTCCGTCGAGTCTTACATACGAAAGCCCGGATCTGGCGGCGTCAATTCTTATTTCATCCTGAAATCTCATCTCCAAGTCCAACTCAAGGTCAGGATGACGGAACAAGGCGTTGTCGTCAATATCTAGTGCCGCATCAACAGCGCATGGCTCACCCTCATCGGTTATCAGAAGCGGGTTTATCTCAGCCAGAACCGCGTCACATCGAACAAAGACCTCATACAACTTGTGAAGGATTCTGCTCACCTTTGGGAGGAGTGGGCCTTTCAATCCTAGCGATCTGCAGAAATCTAGGACTTCAAATTGGAACAGACCACGAGAGATATTTGTTTTTCTTGAGATCAGTATTTCGGGATTCTCCTTCGCTATCTCATTGACGTCAACTCCACCCCTCGTTGAAAACATTAGGATTGGCACCCCGGAGAGCTGGTCGATGGTTATTCCGAGGTAATACTCATCCCTGGCGACTATTTTTTCTTCGATTAAAACGCTCTTCACTCTGTGTCCCCCAATCATCTCATCGATCAAGCTCCTTGTCTCCGACAGCGCTTCCTCCAAGGTGTTCGCAAATCTTATCCCACGGGCCTTTGCCCTACCGCCCACGGGTAATTGAGCCTTGACAGCAACCGGCAAGCCTATTTTCTCAACAGTTGAAGGAAGATCATCCAAACACTTAATGGGCAGGCCGTTGGGCACAGGGATGCCCGAATCCTTGAAAATCCTTTTTGATTCATGCTCGAATAATCTCAAGGTTTCATCTCTGATGCCAAGACAGGAACGGTCGTGAGACCGTGCGGAGAAACCAGTATCTTCGCTTTATCTCCCATCTTTTTCATAGACATTTCGAGAGCCTCATTGATCGTTTCGGCTGCGACCATCTTCATGTCCTCAACTGTGCCAGGAATTCCTGAACCAACGATTATCACGTCCGCCCGTTTCAGAATCTTCGCCATGATATATGCCCTGTGCGACCCGGCATTCATTTCTCTCTGTCCTCTTTCCATGATTTCATCAAGGTTCTTGGCGTCTCTCATCCATTTGTAGAATATCTCACTGCCAGTACCATCCTGACAGGGAGCTGGTATTATTATGACGCCTCCTTTCTTCACTGCCGGAGTTGGACCGAGAACAAAATTGTTCGCTGCTCTCGTCGCCTGGTAAAGGTCTCTGTTTTTCGGATACCCTGGGACAGCAATTACTATATCTGGAAGTTCTGTGATTGGCGCCCTAATCACTCCGTCCATTATCCCAACTAGTTCCCTTTGAACTGCCGTTGGGTCACCAGCACGAACCTGCGCTATCTCTCCCTCACTGTTCAAAACTACGTTCACAGAAAAATGCAAACCAGCTCTTCTAGCGGCCCAGTCGATATCGAGCCGAACGGGATTACGATCTACGCTGCAGATACCTACGAAAGGCCTTTCAAGCCGTTCAGGTCTATGCATGCTTTCTATTGTCTGAAGCCCAGATACGCCAGGCATGACACTCTTTCCGCCTCCTGTGTAACCAGCGAATATGTGAGGATCTACGATCCCAGTTGAAATCACCGTGTCAGCTTCCAGTACTATCCTGTTAACCCACAGCGGAATACGTAGATTTGGAGTTTCCCCAATCAACCTGAGGTTCAGGCTGTCTGTGCAAACGTGATTAATCGTTTCCACCTTCTCACAGACGCCTTCACCTAGCTTCGTCATCAGTTCCTGACGAGTCATCGGGCGGTGCATACCAGTAGCAACAACCACCGACACCTGGTTGTCGCGAACATCGGCGCGGCGCAGTTGCTCAAGAATAGCCGGCACCAATTTGTCGTCTGGGCATGGACGCGAAATGTCACTGACGATAATCACCGCCTTGTGCTCCCTTTTGGCTAGTTTGGATATGCGATTGCCCCCGATAGGCTGAGAGATTTCCTCCTTGATCTTTCTCTCTGCATTGGCTAGCTTTGGAATTTCCCTTGGCTCAATTACGCCTAGCAGATTTTCCTCCGGGATCTGAACGCTGATTTTCCTGTCCACCTCATATGCAAGTTCGAACCTCAAGACGTTCACCTACGCATCATGGCCGTCGCATCTGAAGTTGTAGGATCTGCCTTGCCTCATCGGGTGAGGCCACTTCACGCTGAAGAGTTTCCGCGAAGCGCCTTGTTCTGGCGACTAGATCTTCGTTGCGTGCTAGTTCGCCTTTGGCGTAGTAGATGTTGTCTTCAAGACCAACTCTGGCATGGCCGCCCAGAATTATGCCCATAGTGGTCATACTCAGCTGCCATCTTGCGATACCTGCCACTGTGAAAGTTGCGTTAGGTGGAAGTTGATGATACATGTGGAACAGGTTACTGGGAGTGGCAGGAATGCCGCCGTCAACTCCCATGACTATTTGGAAATGTGCTGGTTCCTTGATAAGCCCTTGCTCGATGAGCTTGATGCCTTGGTGGATGAAGCCAACGTCGAACGCCTCTATCTCAGGTTTGATGTCTGCCTCCAGCATTTTCTTTGCCAGAAACGTGATCGTCTCCCAAGTGTTCACATACACCGCCGGAGGTTTGCGGCCGGAGAAGTTGAGTGACCCTGCTGTAAGACTAGCCATTTCTGGATGGGTCTTGAGCGGCCGGGCCCTCTCCTCATCGGAGCGCCCGGCCATCCCGCTCGTCGAAGTCATAATAATGAGTTGGGTTCGCTTTCGAATTTTGTCGACAGTCTCTTTGAAGATATCATAGTCCGACGTCGGATTCTCGTTCTCGTCACGGCAATGCACATGGATTATCGAAGCGCCCTCTTGCTCGCTAAGATAGGCTGCCTCAGCGATTTCGTCAGGTGTGACAGGCACGAAAGGGGTGTCTTTCTTCCTGGGGAGAGAGCCCGTCGGAGCTACCGTTATGATTAGCTTGTGCACCCTAGTTCCTCCGAACGTTGGTAGCGAACAATTATGGTCCTTAGAGAAAGATGAAAGATGGTTGCTCTTCATTTTGTCGTTCCAGTAGCAATATCGAGAAGTTCTTTGGGGGTCGTGGCTTTAAGACCTAACTTTGTGGCAGAGTATCCTTGGTGCCTGTAGTCGTTGTTGGTGACCATTGAGGCCAAGTCTATCATTGTGCGCGTTGACGGCATCTCCAAGCCAAGTCTTCGGCCGATCGACTCGATCGGTACCAGTCCGTAGGGGATGTCTTGATCCAAGTATGTGGTCATCTTATCTGGCGCCCTACTTGTCTCGTAGGCTCTACATCCTACCATGGTCTCGTGGAGCGTCTGCTCATCGGTCCCATACATCTTTAGTAACCAATCCTTTGAGCTGATAGGCTTGAACCCAAGGCTGGAAACCAGTTTCAGCCTCTCTTCGTCCAAGAGCTGAACAACCCTCGTCACAGACTTGCTTACACCATCCTTGTAAAGGAACATCGTAGCACCCTTTTTTTCAACCGTCGAGGTGCTCATCAGCAATATTGGAGGATGAAACATCGGGTTGAGGTTATTGAGGCTAGTTTCAAGAACATTCTGCGCTGGTTCGAGCTCCCGGAAGGCTTGTCTAAGCTTGCGTAGAACAGTAGTCGTCTGGCTTGCTGGATACGTTGCCATCAGTATGGCTTCCTTGGAAGCCTTGACCATGAACCTTGTGGGCGATTCTTTGCGGATCCCTGCGTAGGGGGTCATCGAAGTTTCTGAAACCACGATCTTAGTCAGAAGTTCCTTGCCAGCAATGTTTGTCACGAAATTCAAAGCATGGAAATACCCGCCGGCTATGACCACGATCTGTCCCTCAGAAACATTCGACCCCAAGGCCTGCAGGTACTCAGCGGTTGGTCTCGGCACAATTACGACTTCCGCTTCTCCCAAGACATCTCTAGAAAGGATTGTAGCCTCAAACCGTCCCTTTCCCTTGCCCGCCGCCCCTTCTATCTCTACTCCTCCTTCCTTCACAATCGGCTCGATGTTGCTTCGGAGCTTCTCGAGCTCAAACAGTCGAACATCGAAGCCCTTGAGCGAGAGCTCTGCCGTCATTATCAGGCTGTTACTATCTGATCCCAGTAGTGCAAAGCTGGACATATGTCATCAAGAACTTCTCAAGATCGAACTCTGGCTGCTTTCTCCAATCTGTTTCCCGTTCCGTATCGTATCGTACTTGGCATCTCTATGTTCAGTAAAGGCCTATAGAACCGTCTTCCCGAATGACGACCGCTCTGTCGAAGGGTTCGTAGGGATATTTGGAAAAGGAATCTTCATTCAATTCGACGCCTATTCCTGGTTTTGTCGGTAGTTCTATGTATCCTTTGTTGAACTTCAATGGTTCCAGCACCATGTCACGTCTCGGAGGTTTGTCATCTGGTTTATACTCCTGTATCAAGAAGTTTGGTATGCAACTGTCGATACCCACGCTGACCGCGGTCTCGACCGGACCGAACGGGTTGTGTGGCGCAACAGTGATATAATTCACCTCAGCCATCGCAGCGATCTTAATTGTTTCTAGAATCCCACCACAAAGAATCGGATCCGGTTGAATAATGTCCACCGCCCTTGTCTCTATGAGTTCCTTAAACCCATATATTGTTTGTAGCCGTTCACCAGTTGCTATCGGTATGATTGTATTAGCCTTCACCTCAGCTGTTGCTTGGATATTTTCCCAAAGCACGGGTTCCTCCAAGAAGAACGGGTTGAGAGGCTCCAAGACTTTAGCCATCTTAATGGCGTTTGCAGGACTGAACTCGGTGCCCGCGTAATCCAAACAGACCAGGATGTCATCGCCCACGGCATCGCGAACCGCTCTTACGCGTTGAAAAGCTGCTTTTGTTATTTGGTCAGGATCTTTTTTGGCGTAGTCCGGTGGGTTGGGATTGAACTTCAGAGCAGTGTAGCCTCTTCTGACGACTTCGGAAGCAGTCTTTGACAACTCTTCGGGAGATTCTGTCTTTCCGTAGACAAAAAGGGATACGTATGCTCTGATCTTGTCTCGGCATGGGCCTCCAAGAAGCTTGTATACAGGTACACCCAACTTCTTTCCCAAAATGTCCCACAAAGCGATCTCGACTCCGCTTAAGGCAGCCATTTGAATCGTTCCCATTGGAAATCTTGAGGAACGATAGATCGCTTGCCAATGATGCACTATTCTTGTAGGGTCCTTGCCGAGTAGCCATCGTTTATATCCCTTGATGACTTCTGCAATAGCTAGATCCCCAAAACTACCTGTGTTGAAACACTCTCCGATACCTTCGATCCCCTCGTCAGTAAGAACTTTCACAAATATGAAGTTGCGCTTGCGTCCTTCCGTGGCCCATTGCCCACATACGAAGAAGGTTTGTATGTCAGTTATCTTCATCCAAATTCACATCTAATGAAGTTAGCCCTATCGCTTCTGTATGCAAATAAAGGTTTTCGAGGCCTTAGTTTCTCAGAATACGAATTCCGACAGAAACGACTCATGCGACTGCCCACAGACCTTTCGGCTCAGATATGAAATATAGCTGTTGTGTGCTATGCTGGTGAGAGGCGAGTTCTCTCGAACTCGTCCAAGTGACGCACATATTGCTCGGCTATATCAACTCCAATCTCTTCGGTGTAAGCCGCGAGAAGCCGTTCAGTAACTGGCCCTGGAATCTTCTTCCAAAGATGCCTCGTATTTATGCGAGAAATCGGCAACATACAGTAGCTAGTTGCTGTCTGGAAAGCCTCATCTGCATTGTAAACGTCGAACATTTGGATATCTCGTTCAAACGCCGGCATTCCCAGTTTCCCACACAGCTCTAACACTACCTGTCTGCTTATTCCCGGAAGGCAGTTACGCAAGTTCGGAGTTATTACGGCTCCTCTCTTGACGATGAAGAGATTGGCGACCGTTAACTCAGCAACGTTGCCATAAATGTCCAACATGAGAGCGCCAGATTCGGGATCCAGACGTCTTGCTTCACGATCAGCCATGTGCATGAACAAACGAGCATCATGCTTTACCCGGGGGTCTATGCATTGTGCAGGAATATGTCTCACGCTTGGCACAACCAAGTGTGTACCAATCCTGAAGAACTTGGCGTGCTTTTCGAAGGCAATGCGCCTTGCATAGACACATATGGTGGGCCTTCCTTCCTCGTACATTGGTCCTGGGGTAACACGAACCCCAATGGTCATGTCATCGTTTTCGCCCAGCAGGTGCGCGTTACGCTTCATCACTTCTATGTGAATTAGCTTCATTTCATCTGGGGTTACTTCGAGATCTATTTCTGCACATCTGAGGGAATTGTAGAGCCGTTCAATGTGCTCGCCTAACCTGAAAATCCTAGTTTTGTTGACGGTTCTGCAAACATCATATACGCTGTATCCATGCAGACCCCAGTCTAAGCAGTGAATCTTTGCTTGACTGCTAGTGACGTACGTGCCGTTTAGGTAAAACAGAAATTCGTTCCTTGGGCTCAACATCGATCATTCCGCTTCAGACTAGGCGTCCTATCGCTGGGTCTAGCGCCTCTCGTGCCCAATTCAGCTATGTCTCCGCAATACTCGAATGGCCTTTAGCCTTCGGTTTCCTATCTGCTTATTGTTCTTGCTATTTCTCCAACGAGGACGGCCATGTCTCCCGGATAGGCGTTTGGACATATGGGTACTCCGATGATCTCACCTTTGTGAGGAGCACGAATCGTTTCCACCTCGTCTCCCAGCAGGCTAAGAACCCTCAATAGTGGCTCGTCCCCTTCCACCCGCTCACCCAGATTGCATTTTGGTAATACGTCGAGTATACCGCCGTTCTTGAATCTAGGAATACTGTATTCAACTACATTCCAGCTTTTTGGGTACTCAGCTCTGCCCTCGGTCATGCCAAGATGTTTCATAAGATTCTGCAATGCATTGACATGCAACAAGACATTGTGCGCCCATCGCTCAGGGGTTCTATCACCTGCCCCGCTAAGCTCCGTGGTGATGTGAGGTATTCCCTTTTTCTCGCAAACTCCCCCTAGAGATGTCGGGAGTACTTCACGTCTGACTGCGAGGAGGTCCCAGCCCGGTCCCAGCCCTTTGGCAAGTTGAATGCTCTTAGCATCTGGACTTGCGGCTTGAACATTTATTCTCGCTTTCATGCTCAGTATGTTTCCTCCTCCATGCATCGTCCAATTGTAGTTGGCCTTTGTGAGCAGTTCATTGAAGTAGACGGAGGCAATCATTTCGGTCATCGATCCGTCGCTCTTCCCAGGCCAGACCCGATTCATGTCGGGATAGTACCTGTCGAAAGGATTTCCGCGAGACTGCGCCTCAAAGGCGGGGACGTTGGCCGTCGGGACCCCTATCAGAGTGCCTTTCACCTCTGAAGGATCCAATGACTGCCAAGTCTTTATTATTGCCATACCGCCCTCAGCTTCGTCGCCGTGACAGGATCCGTCGACCAACAGAGTCGGACCACCGTCTTTCCCATTTACGACCAGAACTGGGATGCCAATGACTGTTCCATCAGGTCTGCCGGCGACTCTTATTGTACCCTTGGCCTTTGATTGCGTCTTCGCTACGATATTACCAATCCTTATCTCCGCCATATTGTCACCTTGACATGCAGGGTCTCGCATATGTGACCTCGCTGCAGATAAAAAACTTCTGTTGATGTTCCCCGGGAAAGGGGAGCTATTACAGATCTCTACGTAAAGAGACGTTTCCAGTCCTAAGGGGATCAAAGACGCCTGAATTCGCTACTCCCTCAGGATGTTAGCGAACTCTTCTGGCCTTTGCGGACGATTGGTGTCAAAGGCAAGGACCTAGGACTCCCCGACTCGTTCAAGAACAGAAAGCTGGGTGAACATGCGTGCAGTTAGTCGATAATAGCATCAAAGGAATGAAGTTGAGCGCAGGCCTTCGCCTGGAGGTAGAGAGCGAATGTCAAAGCCATCAGAGATGCCGTCGGAGACAAGGCTCAATCATTGGTTGATGCGACCAATGTCTACACCGTCCATGAAGCAATGATTATGGGAAGAATGTTTGAGAACTATGACGTATTCTTCTTGAGGGACCTATTCGTTCCGACAATATCGAGGGTTATGAAGTCGCCAGAGCACTCGACCTTCCAGTTGCCGCCGGCAATAGCGCTGACGTCCACTCCGCGGGAAGACACAAATCTCGTGTCTGACCATGATTTGGACATAAACTTCCTGAAGTTTGGTCAAGAAGTAGCTCCTGTTCACTGCTTCTCCCTTCTTACAAACTCTTCAGTACCTTCTACGAGGCTGTCTATGTCTGCCTCAGTGTGAACTGCTGAGATGAAAATGCCTCCTGAACCAGGATAAGTGTAGATGCCGCAGTGTGTGGCTAGATACATATGCCACTTGTATAGCATCTGCGGGTTCGTTTTCATCATATAGTCTGTAGCGCTTGTGGGTGACTTATCGGTGAATGCAACACCGTTTGTTGAACAGCAACCTACAGCGCAGGCTGGAAAATCGTAGCTCTGAAAGATCTCATTCAACTCGTTCCTGAACCTTTCGCCTAACCTGTTTGCATGATCGTTAAGTTTTCCTCTAGCCTTGTCGATAGCATCGAGAGCGGCATGACCTGCCGCCGAGGTGAGAGGGTTGCCGCTGAACGTACCTTCTGTACGGGCGCATTTGTCTGGATATACCCTCTTCTTTGGATCACCCATCTCCATGATCTCTCTCTTGCCAACTATGGCGCCTGATCCGCAGATCGCTCCACCAACCATCTTACCCAGAGCAGCCATATCTACGTCGATACCGAAGTATTGTTGCGCACCGCCGGGTGCATAACGGAACCCAGTTACTACTTCGTCCGCTATCAGCAGCGCATCATGTTCGTTCGCTATCTCCCTCATGGTTTTCATGAATTCCAGCGGGTTCTCCCCGCCTATCGCCATACCGCCTCCTCCGCTACCGTACGCGAAATGAAAGATCACTGCGGCGGGACTCTCTTCCTTAATAGTCTGCTCGAGGATTCTTGTGTCATTTTCCGGAATCTCTATGATATTTGCTAGGACTTCCTTCGGGATCCCCGCTCCCTCCGACACAAGCTGGTCACCCCATCCGTGGTAGGCCCCGCGAAATCTTATGATCTTGCTGCGTCCAGTGTATGCACGGGCATATCTCAGTGCGCCCATGGTTGCCTCTGTACCAGAATTGACACAGTCCACAATCTCAGCGCAGGGCACCATTTTCGTTATCTTCTTCACAAGCTTCAGGTTTATCTCGGTAAAGTCATGGGAGAACGGCCCGAGCGGGGCATATTCCCGTATGGCCTCGATAACTTCAGGGTATGTGTGTCCAAGGAAAGTGGCCGCGTGACTAAAGTAGTCCGTATAGATGTTGCCGTCAACATCCCAGAGCTTCGTTCCCTCTGCCTTCGTCACATAGAACGGATAGACCTCGCGCTCTGTGTGCCATTGATTGACCATCTTCGGGTGATGAGCGCCACCTGGCGTGACTTGACGAGCCTGTTCGAACAGAGTTCTTGACTTGGGATGCTTCGCCTTCCATATCCCTTCCAAGTAGCTTATGCTCAATGGCAACTTTCAGTCACCTCAACTGTCGGGCCAGGCTTGATTTTAAGCCTATTCGTATCACTGTGTATGCTCCTTCCTCTCAAAGATTGAATTGACAGTAGTCAAGCCGTTATCAACCCCTTATTCTCTCTCATGACAATTGATGTGCCCAAGTATCTGGAGATTACGCTCAAGTAATGCAGGATTGACGTGCATGACTCGCCCTCGGCAACAACCGGGTTGCCATTTTGATCGAGCATGACAGGTATGATTTCAGCATGCTTAATCTGTGAACCATCCAGCACTATCTTGCCGATAGCGGTCTCATGAAAACGCCACCGGTACGGTTCGGCCGAGGCCCGCTTTAGCCCTGAGTCTGGTAGCGACGCCAATCCGCGCACGTGGCCAGGCTGGCTGGTATGGTAGATGAAGTGCCCCAAGCTGTAGAATATGATCCGCTTGTTATAGGCCTCAATACCATGCAGAACGTGAGGGCCGTGTCCCATTATGATGTCTGCCCCATTGTCAATCAGAGTGTGCGCCACCTGCACTTGGTAGTCAAATACCATTGGCTGCCAAGACTGACCCCAATGGATACTCACAACCGCTACGTCGACTTCATCCTTGACGCTTCTCAGAGTCTCTACAAGTCTGTTAAGATCTTCTTCGTCAGGATCCATCTTGATCGAAGGTAATTTGCCGATCCACTCTTGCTGTTCCCTCGCATTGATGTCCAAAGACACGTTGACCCTCAGAGGAGCCAGGCCAGGTCGGTCCGCCGTAGCAATCGAATGGCCCGTGGGCTGGCATGAACAGGCCAGAAACGCGACTTTCAAACCCTCGAGTCCAAGAATTGCTGGTTTCAGAGCCTCTGTCAGATTGTGCCCTGCTCCTGCAGAAGCAATACCATCCGCGTTCAGGACTTCTATTGTTTCAAATAGGCCTTCAAAGTCGAAGTCCATCGCATGGTTGTTGGCGAGTGCCACGGCCGCCATCCTCATTCTCTTAAGTTCCCCAACTACCGAGTACTTGGCCCACAAGTTGAAACGTTTGGCAGCAGGCCGCGTGCGTGACGTGGCAAGAGTTGTTTCGAAGTTCCCTAAGACTAGACCAGCTGCGTTGAGCAGGTGAACAACGCCATCGCTCTTCGGGTCCAATCGGTCATGAATCAGAATGTCTCCTAAAAGACAGATGAATCTTTGCCCCTCTCTACCTTTGGAAATTGACATAATCAATCATGCCTTCAATCGCAGCAACCGCTCATCCTTATCCTATTAAGCATTTAGCGTATATGGTATGACTCAGGCTGGCGCTGTGGAATATTCGCGAAAGAAAGAAAAACTAGAACCCCCTTGTGCACAGGCAATTGAGGGGTGGCAAGCTTGAGAGCTCAGGTAACACTCATCCCCGCCGAATCCAAGAAATTGATTGGGAAAGCGGTTGCAAGGATGGATGTGGTAAAGAATGCCTTGAATAAAGGTATTGTCGTAATCCATCCGAGTACCACCACATTCTTTCTGATGGAAGAGATCTTGGGAGAGAAGCCAACAGTTGATCTTGCCGGAAGAATTGTGAGTGGCATCGTGACTCCGAAGGGAACCTGCATCTCGCGAGAAGGGTACCTTGACAATTTGGCGATCATGGCTGCTGGAAAACCGTTGATATCGCGACCTTGGGTCTTAAAGAGCGGGAAGATTCACCGAGATGTGTTGTTGGTTGACATCCTAAAAGAAATGGGCCCGGAAGACGTTTACGTTAAGACAGGGAATGCACTTGACCCCAGCCGACACGTCGGCGTTCTTGTCGGAGCTCCTGACACTGGTGCAATGGCGCGAGCTTATGCAGTCTGCGCGGCGACCGGGGTCAACCTTGTAATCCCTATCGGTCTTGAGAAGCTGATACCTACCTCAATACGTGACGCCTCGAAAGAGGCGGGCATAAAGAGACTGGATTACTCTATGGGCATGCAATGCGGATTGTTCCCAATCGATGGAATTGTTGTAACGGAAGTTGAGGCGGTCAAGATCTTGACTGGAGCTCAAGTCATTCCGATTTCGTCCGGAGGAGTTTGCGGGGCTGAAGGTGCAATTACAATGATCATAAAGGGAGAGAAGAAAGAGGTCACTGAAACGATTGGCCTGATTGAGAGCATAAAGGGTACTCGTCTACCGAACATCTCTCCAAATGAGTGCATCGAGTGCAAATGGTTCAACTGTCCTCTCCAAGCAACCAAACATTAAGTCATGGATGTTGATTACGCAACCCAATCGAAATACTTTTTTGGAATTCTAGAGGTCTTGTCCAGCATTCAATGCAAGAGGCGAGTCGCGATAAGAATTCTTGAATATGAGGCGAAGGCAATGATTCGCGAGGCAGGCATAGATGTGCCAGTAGGCAGCACAGTAACAAATCTCTCTCAGGTTCAAGAGGTTTTGAAGAAGGTTGGCATGCCTGTTGTCGTCAAGCCCCAGACGTTGACGAAAGGAAGGGGAAAGGCCGGATTGATAAGGTTTGCACATACCGCGAACGAGACCGAGAGGACTGTGTTCGAACTCCTTCAATCTGATTTGAGGGGAGAGAAAGTGCGGAAGGTTTTGATAGAAGAGAAGATCGAATTGGACAAGGAGCTGTATGCCGGTCTCTCCATTGATCGAACCGTAGGAAAACCTGCGATCATCGTCTCCGCGGCGGGTGGGGTTGATGTGGAGGAGACTGCTGCAAAGTCGCCGATGGAGATTATCTCAACTCACGTTGATGTGGTTCGTGGAATACGTGAGCACGAGGTTAGGAGGCTTGTTAAGGAGATTGGGCTCGCCGGCAATGCGCTGGCAGACTTCGCTGCAGCCGTTCATAAGCTCTATGTGATCTTCCGGCAACTCGATGCATGGACAGTCGAAGTGAATCCGTTCGCTCTGACCAAAGATAGGGGGTTGATCGCCCTGGACGCCGTTATTGAAATCGACGATGACGCTCTATACAGGCATCGAGAACTACAGCACCTTCTTCGAGAACCGCAGGAATCAACTCGACTGGAAGATGAAGCGCGGAAAGCAGGTTTCGCATACGTTGAGATGGACGGAGATATTGGGGTCCTAGGGAATGGGGCGGGGCTGACTATGGCTACGCTGGATATCGTCCAAAGATTCGAGGGTCAACCCGCCTACTTCTTAGATATCGGTGGCGGAGTTTCGCCAGAAGAGATGAAAAAGGCGTTGGAGCTGGCTCTGATGAATAGGAACGCAAAGAGCATACTTGTGAACATATTCGCTGGAATAAATAGATGCGATTCCATTGCGAACGGCATAAAGGAGGTTCACAAGAGAGGCAAGCTCGACATACCACTGGCGGTAAGGTTGGCAGGGACCAACGAGAAGGAGGGAAGAGCCATACTCAAGGAGATCGGCATAGATGTCTACAATAGTACTATAGACGCTGTCAAGAAAGCCGTGTCGTTGTCGAAGGTGAGGTAGATGGCAATACTGATCAACGGAGAGACGAGAGCAATCGTTCAAGGGATAACTGGCAAACATGGCAGCTTCCACACAAGACTCATGAAGGACTATGGAACTAAGATCGTGGCCGGAGTGACGCCTGGCAAGGGAGGTCAACAGGTCGAAGGTGTGCCAGTGTTCGACACTGTGAAAGAGGCATTACATGAGAGGCATAAGGTGGATGCCTCGATAGTTTTCGTTCCTGCTTCCTTCGCAAAGGATGCGGCGTTTGAGGCGATTGAGAACGGGTTGAGACTTGTCGTCTTAATTGCGGAGCACATACCCGTCCATGATGCGATGGAGATTAAAGAGATTGCAGGAAGGTACGGCGCGATAATGATTGGCCCGAATACACCCGGATTGATATCCCCCGCCAAATCCAAATTGGGGATCATGCCGTCTCAGATCTTTCGTGAGGGAAGAGTAGGCGTCATCTCGAGAAGCGGTACCTTGACCAATGAGGTTGTGAATCACTTGACAATGGCAGGTATAGGCCAAAGCACGTGCGTCGGCATAGGCGGTGATCCAGTTACAGGAACATCCTTCATAGAGATCCTGAGCCTTTTTGAGAATGATCCTGAAACTGATCGAGTTGTCATGATTGGTGAGATTGGGGGTCAGGCTGAAGAGGATGCTGCACTGTTTGTCAAGAAGGAGATGTCAAAGCCTGTTGTGGCCTATGTGGCCGGAAGAGCCGCGCCGCTGGGCAAGAGAATGGGTCACGCAGGTGCAATAATTGAGCGTGGCATGGGCACAGCGCGAAGCAAGGTGAAGGCATTCCGAGAACAAGGAATTCCGGTCGCTGAATTTCCATGGGAAGTCTCGGACCTGATGTCTCGCACCCGAAGGTCATAGCGATAAGGTGCAACTGAATTGGGAGCCTCGCAGCAGTCAGGTGTTGCACCTGGATGGATGATATGCCTTGTTGGATTTGGTGTCGCGTGCGCAGTCCAAATATCGTCTCCAATCTTGGCCTTATATGTGATCGACTGTCTGGGGGGCTCGATCGCCTCGGTCAGTATAGCAGTTTCAGCGTTCGGTCTTGCGTCAGGAGTATTCAAGCCAGCCGTCAACTTCCTGGCAAGAGGAAGACACTCGGTCCACGTGTTTGCCGCCGGTTTACTCATAATGACTTTCTCACTCATTGGCTACACTTTGGCTTGGGACCCCTATTCGCTGATGTTCTTCCGTGCGATGCACGGGCTCGGCTTCGCATTCTTCTTGACCCTTGCCGTGTCTTTGATAACATTTATAGTCCCAGCGACACAACGTAACGAGACGCTTGCCAGATTTGCAGCGACTCAAGCGCTTGGCTTGATGGCTGGCCCTGCAATAGGAACAGTCAGCGTAGTCACGCTTGGTGTACGCCATACGTTTCTCCTTGCAGCCACGTTCGCAGGGATTTCTGCAGCGACGGGCCTCGTCATGTCTCGAATGATGCTCCGGGCGACTACGGAGTTGCAGAATATCCGATTCACAATTCAAGAAGCCAAGGACGTATTGTCAAACAGAACGTTCAAAATCGCCTCCTTCGCTCTTTTGTCAAACTTCATTGTATATTCTGTTCTTTTAGCATACGCGCCGATTCATGCGAAGAGTGTCTTTCAATTCTCTGAAGCAGGCATAACACTACTTTTCTTCGGGTACTTCGCAACAACCGCGGGTCTTCGCGTCCTACTCGGCAAGCTGAGACATATCCGAAAAGAAAGAATCCTCGTGTATGGCTTGGTGAACAGCTTTCTGACAACTCTTGTGATCGCTCTCAGTCCATCATGGCTGATCTTCGCAGTCGCATTTCTTCTCTCGGGGCTGACGATGGGGGTAATCTATCCCATCTCTGCTATGATGGTGTCTGAAAGTACTGATCCGAGTCACCTTGTTCTGGCAAACTCTGTCTACCTCGTTTGTGGAGATGTCGGCTCAACCATAGGACCTTTGATTACGGCGTCGATCGCGGTACATGGGATACGCTATGCAATCGGGCTTGCAAGTATCTTCCCTATGTCGGCAACAGCGTTCGTGCTGCATATGAGCCAAGGCGGTTTGTCCAAATAGCGGAAAATCAACACCGAAGAGATTGATGAGACTGCCGTCAAAGGCGTCACAGGGACGATCCTCCAAAGGCGCTGACCTATGCCGAATTCTGCTCGCCTTACTTGGTCAACGAGGCCTTCTTCTCGAGCCACATCATGGGGATCATTAGCAGTGAAAGAGGCGTGCATATAACGCCCAGCGCCAACCAACTGAGACTAAACGAGCCGGCTACATCGAGCATGTGGCCGAATATCACGGGCCCCACGATAAAACCGATAGTCGTGCAGAAGTTCACGATCCCTGTTGCAGTGCCTGCCACGGCGAGGGGCACCCCCTCCGATATCATGACTGGCCCAAACATCCAACCAACATGAAAAGCCCCCATGATAGCCGCGAGAGCTATGGCGAGAGATGCACTTGTGGAGCCCACAATTGAAAGGCCAAATCCTATCAAGCCTGGTGCAAACGCTCCTAAAAACAACAGCGTACTTCTTCTGACAAAGGCCCTATCCGAGAGAATACCAAAAAACGGTGATGATATCACCCCAGTGAATACAAGAGATAGTGAGGCAACAGCTCCCGCATAGACTTCATTCATTCCGAATTCGTCGACAAAATACGCAGGCATCCACGTTAATGAAAGCGACCTGGCTAGGCCAATGCTCAACTCCAACAAGGCGATCGGCCAGATCCACTTCCATCTGAGTACGGCAGCGAAGTGCATTGTCTTCACACCAGATTGAGGGTCAGTCAAGCTTGTCGTGGTGTCGTTGACAGGTGACTCCCTGACCACAAAGAAGCATGGAGCAATTAGGATGAGCGATGGTATGCTGAGAATCCAGAAAGACCACCTCCAAGATCCGAAGGTGGCCGAGATGATTGGGGATAGTGCGATTGAGAGGCTCATTCCACAAAGATTTATTGTTGTGAATAGGCTAACCGCAAGTGCTCTTTCTCTCGATGGGAACCATCTAAACAACAAGGCGGAGCTCGGGGCGAAGATACAGCCAGCTGCGAGACCGTTGAGAAACCGAAATAGCAGGAATTCGCTAAAAGATAGGGCCATGCCTGTTAGGCCGCAGGTTACCCCGGCGAGCCCGATCGCCAATGTGAGCGTCCGCCGCACGCCGATTGTGTCAGACAGGAAACCGCTAGGGATCTGTGTTGCCAGATAGCCAACGAAGAAGGCGGACATTAGCATGCTTTCCTGCGCGTGGCTCAGTCGCAAAGCAGTTCCAATCTCGGGAATGAGAGGAGGATAGGCTTGCCTTTGCAGGAGCATAGCGGCGAATACTGATGAGACGATGCTCAAAATCGCCCAACGATATTTCATCCGTGAGTCAGCCGCACCGATGAAGTCACTTCGTCAAGATAAGTCATTCCAAGCTAGATGGTTGAGAGAAACGGAATGATAAGTGCTCGGGGCTTCGGCAGGCTAGAAGGGAAGATCTTCCCGCTCAGTTCCTCTGAAAGACGCTGTTGAGTTCTCGTTCTGGCCAAAGAAAGACGGACATCGTAAGAGCACGGCTGGATGCTGTGCTACAATCGATTTCATGAAATGTAGGAATTTCTCGATGTTTTCCAATGTTATAGGGCCCATGTTTACGATTCGGAAGAACTTGCTAACAGTTGCGTCCAGAGCCTTGGAGAGCTTCGCCAACTATCGGTCCCCAAAGGCCTTGCTCGGTCTCTCCACACCTTTCAAGAATTCAGGTATCTCCTTCCCGGGCATATTCAATATCTCTAGTGATCTTCTGGCGAGTTCCGTCTAATGGTCACTTTTGTCGGTTTCGAGACTATCTGCCGCCCTCTGCTCTTATCGAGAGTAGAAAATGCCTCAGCTCTCTAGTGAGCTCAAGACATTTCTCAAACTCTTGATCTGTCATTTCCATCATACTCCGGTATTGAAGGATTCGTTCCAGCAACACGAGATTCATTGGCCCGAACTTCATGAAGTATCCTGAGAATCCGCAAGATGAACAGAGATCACGTGCGACTGGAGACGCGTTGAGCAGTCTGATCCGTTCCTCATGGAGCTCAGAGAGTTTGTTCGCGTTCTCTATGCTAACCTCAACCCCTGCCCCGATCTCATTCAATCCATTCAGTATGTCAATGAAGCTCTGAGTGCTTTTCTCGGCTATTTCATCACTGTGGTAAACGAATGTGTCGGCTGTGACAGTGTAGTAGCTTTCGATCAGATGCCCAGACCGCTTCTCCTCAGTCACCTTGACGAGGCCGGCATCCTGGAGCTTCTTTATGTGGTGGTAGATGTTCTGCGCCGTAAGGTTCAGCCGAGAAGCAATCTCTCTAACGGTCAGCTCATTCTCTCGAAGAAGGAAAATGGTCTTCCTCCTAGTTTCGTCTTGCAGCAACCTGAAGGCTTGCTCATTGATCGACTTGAGGAACCTCGATCTCTCTGACTTGATGGCTTGTGGCATGGCGATTCACATATCCATACGGCGAGGAAGCGACTTAAATGTCATTTGGTTAACCAAAAGCAACGGTTATACCGATCCCTCGGCATATCCCGTGTTAGGCGATATGTGTGGACCCCAAGGGTAGGAACGAGCCCTATCTCATCGTTGACATAGATGACTCGCTGACGAAGGCCGTCCTGATCGACAGGATCGGTGGAGACTACAAGATAATGGGGATCAGCGAGGCACCGACGACAGTTGATCCCCCCACTCTCGATGTCACCGTTGGAGTTGAGAAAGCCGCCAACGACCTAAGCCAGAAGACAGGCAAGCACACCTGGGAAGACAAGAGACCTTCTAGGGCCCAAAGACTCCTCTGCTCAAGCAACACTGGCGGAGGCCTCTACATGATGGTGGCGGGGGTCACAGGGATGATCTCTGCAGAGAGCGCTCAAAGAGCCGCCCTGGGGGCAGGGGCATTGCTGATCGATGTCTTCTCGTTCTCAGACCCACGCCCCGATTTCGAGATGATAGAGACGATGAGAAGCATGAACCCTGACATGTTCCTACTGGCCGGCGGAATTGATGGCGGAGCAGTCAACCAAGTTCTAGAGATGGCGCATCTGATCGCCGCGGCGGATGTAAAGCCCAGATTTGGCGCTCAGTTCCAGTTGCCCACGATCTTCGCAGGAAACATAGAGGCTAGGAAGAGAGTTTTGGACATCTTGTCTGGGAAGAAGTACGCTGTCCAGGCTGTAGACAATGTCCGTCCGGCTATTGAGAGAGAGAACCTAGGGCCAGCCAAGGAGGCCATATACGATTCCTTCAGGCAACACGTAATCATCCATTCTCCAGGATACGAGAGGCTTGCCAGCTGGGTCGACGAACCCTTAGTGCCGAGTCAAGCCGCGATAGGGAATATACTCTATTCCTATTCCATGGAGAGGAAAGCGAACCTCCTGGCCGTGGATGTTGGTGGAACCACGACCGACATCTACTCAGTCTATAACGGCGTCTTCAACAGATCACTGAACGCGGACATCGGGCTGACATATGGAATCAGCAACATCATGAAGATGGCGGGGGTCGAGAAGATAATGCGTTGGATCCCGAAGGAGATGGGTGAGAGAGAGGTTCGAAATATCATCGGGAACATGATGGTTCTGCAACCCGCTTCCCTGACGCCTGATGAGGTTCTCGTTCAGCAAGCTGCAGCCAGAGAAGCGATCAGATTGGCGGTTGAGAACCATAAGTGGATTGCAAGCAGACTCAAAGGAGTCAAAACCGTGCGAACTATAGCCGACATTTTCGGCCAGACTCTGGAGCCGACATACCTGGATCTGATGAAGACCAGAGTAATCATAGGCAGAGGCAAGATCTTCACTCAGAACCAGATCTCGGAAGCAGCTATTGTACTTCTCGACGCCCTTCAACCCGAGGGAGTCACCGAGATGATGGCTGACAAACTCGACGTGATGCCTCACCTCGGGATGCTCCTCAAGACGAACCCTGATGCAGCCAAGCAGATACTCCTGAGAGAGGGCCTTTCCAGACTCGCGACATGTGTGGCGTTCAGAGGAAGATCAACCATAGGACAAGTCACGATGAAGGTTAGGATGATCAGAAGCGATGGAGCCACATCGGAATATGAAGTGCGATTCGGGGAGCTGAAGACGATTGCTCTTGGCGGGGGAGAAAAGGCCACGCTTGAGGTGACACCGAGAAGAGGACTTGACCTCGGAATGGGAAGAGGAAGAACATTGGAAACTGAGGTAATTGGAGGCGAGCTTGGCCTAATACTTGACGCTCGAGGAAGACCTCTCAATGTGCCAGCGAGGAAAGACATCCTGGTGATGTGGAAGAACTCACTTACGATGAAGCAGCAATCCTCGCCATGAAGGTGATCTGAGATGTCCGGGATAGAGAAGAACAGATTCGAAAGAGACACGTGGATCAGGAAGACTAGGCGAATATCTACTCAAGGACAGGTTCTTGTGAAGACTGGAGACTTGGTTAAGCCCGAGACGGTCGTGGCCAAAGGTACAGTGGTCAACCCTGATGTCAGGAAGGTCATCATATATGGCCAGCTCGACATCGACCCAGACGAAGTAGAGCGGTACATGCTGAAGGAAGAGGGAGACGAAGTCAAGAAGGACGAAGTCATTGCAATTCACAGATCGTTCTTCGGTCGCTCAACGAGAGTCTGCAGGTCACCTGTCGACGGAAGCATAATGTCCTTCTCGAAATCCTCAGGGTCGGTCTTGATCAGAGGAATGCCGATCGCAGTCGAAGTCAAGGCCCACGTGCCAGGCAAAGTGGTGGAGACGATTCCAGGCGAGGGCGCAGTGGTCGAGTGCAAGGGCACTCTCATACGAGGGAGATTTGGCGTTGGAGGAGAAAGGGTCGGAGAACTAGTGATAGCCGTGGCTCGACGAGATGAATCCCTGACAGAGGAACTGATTACGAACGAGCTCAAGGGAAAGATCATAGTCGGAGGATCAACCGTAACCATTGACGCGCTCAGAAGAGCCGCAAGCCTCGGCGTAAACGGAATAGTCGTCGGGGGAATAGACCAGAAGGATCTGACAGATTTTCTCGGCTATGAAATTGGATTAGGAGTGACAGGGAAGGAGGAGACTGGGCTCACAGTGATCACAACAGAAGGATTCGGCGCGCACTCCATAGAAGAAGAGACCTTCCATCTGCTAAAGTCGTACGAAGGAAAACAGGCAAGCATCGACGGCTCAACCCAGATCCGGACAAGAATGCTGCGCCCAGAAGTAATCATTCCATCATGACCATCTGAGCGCAGGGATTACCTTCTCTCGAACCGAGTCGCCATCGGGTTAAGCCCGCTAGCAGCGCTTAGCAACACTCTCTCAGTTCAGCCATAACATTCTCAACAGACTTCAGCACTTCTCTGCGACTCATGCACTCGTTCAAGAATAGTCTCTCACGAAGAGCAGATAGTCGTCGACTATGGTTGAACCGCCTTGAACTCTGAGAGAAGGGTATCTGCGCCCTACACGCTGCTCGAAATTCTGAGATCGGCCATCTCATTGATAGGTGGCGTGGTCTGTCATAAAAAAGTAACCATTTTGTAGAGAATAAACGAAAATAGACTGGGCACTGGTACCGATAGTACCCATGCAAGTACGATTCTTCTGCTGGTGACCCATTTGACTGACTTAGCCCTGTGGGCGAGACCAGTACCCATTATTGCTCCCCCAGTCACGTGAGTGGAACTGACTGGCAGCCCGAGTAGCGCCGTTGAACCGAGTATCAGAGCGCTACCAGCCTCTGCAGAAAAGCCTTGATACGGCCGTATCTTGGTTATCCTGGTTGCCATCGTCTTCACGATTCTCCATCCGCCCAGAAAGGTTCCCATCGAAAGCGTCGCATAGGATGTCATCATGACCCAGGAAGGAACCGCGAATTCAGATACATATCCATAGTAGATCAGGAGGACCGTCGCAATTCCCATTGTTTTCTGAGCATCGTTCGTGCCATCCGCGGCGGACAGAAACAATGACGTGAGTATCTGTAGTCTTCTGAAGTATCTGTTGGCTCTCGGAGCCGCCATGTTCCCGGAAGCACGGATTATGACCAGTGTGATCATAAACACAATCGCTACGGATGCGGGAGGCGCAATAATCATCGGTACAACTATCTTGCTGAATATGTCGAGCAGCCTGATGGCTTCCAGACCGCCGGCCGCGAATCCGCTCCCGATCAGACCACCCACCAAGACATGCGTCTCCGATATGGGCAATGCCAGACCCCAAGAGAATATTACGTCGAAGATGAGGGCACCCACCAGAGCCATGAGGATTACTTCTCCTGATGCCACTGATTCTGATATTATCCCGGTCCCCATAGTGAAAGCGACTGCCGACCCGAAGATCATGCCTACGAAGTTGCCCGTGGTGGCTAGACAGACTGCGAAGATCGGTTTGAGTGTTCGTGTGCCTATGACGGTTGAGATCGCATATGCCGCGTCGGTAAAGCCCATCCAGAATGAGAGGAAGAAGGTCAGCATCATTGCACTAACAAGGTGCCACAGCATCTCTGCGAATCATTCCTACGCGTTCTTGATCACTATATCCTGAATGACCAACGCAACATCCTGACACCTGTCTGCAATCTCCTCCAGCTGCTCATATATGTCCTTCATAATCAGAATCTTCTTGAGATCATTCTCTTCGAAGAGAGCAGGAATCACACTGTCAAAGAGATCGTCTGACTTGTTCTCGAGAAGGTGGATCTTTTCAAGGCTCTCTCTAATCTGGCGATAGTTGATCTTCCTCATCTGCCTTATCGTGACGTCTATCTCCTCAACAGCTTCCGTTATGATGCTTACAAAGCGCTTGACCTCGCTACTCGGCTCGACAGTCTTGAACATCCGCATCCTGACAGCGATGCCCTCAATGTAATCGAGAACGTCGTCATAGGTTGTGGATAAGGTCGATATGTCTTCGTGGTCTATCGGTGTGACGAAGGTTCGGTTCAACCTGTAGAATATATCTTCCACTACCTCATCGGATTGCTTTTCCAACTTTCTGATGTCGTCAACCTTCTGATCGAGATCGCCAGGATCGCTAACAATGCTAAGGAGAAGATTAGCGGCCCGCAAAACTATATCAGATTCTTTCTCAAGAAGAGAGAAGAACACTCTATCCTGAGGAATTATCCACTCCTTCAGACCCATGCCGCCACATTCCCCATCTGGAGTCGCTCCTGATCAAGCCAGCGATCGCTCTTATAACCACTATAGTTGTCAGAACAAACGCGCAACGAGGAAAGACAGGAAAGATCACAACCACGAGGAACCTACCAACCGCATCGAAGCACACAGAGATTCACTGGTACATTCATGCGTGAATCTCTCGCTGGATTTACGGCAGTCTTTCGTTGAATCTGCCTCATTCTTGCTCTCTGCTCACTTCAACTAATCGGCGACGATCCATCTCGGAGGAAAGAGGGTTAAGAAGGCCGCGGAGTCCATGATCTTATTGATGGAAGCACCTGTCCGAGTCTTTGGGAAGAGTGTTTGAACTCTGGTCTGATACCACTAGGGAATCTGAGGGCACGGCGCCACTGGGCCGTGGAAAGTCATCCGTTACCCTGCTCGTCATCAACGGGTTGGCGGGCACGGACCGATGAGGCATAATACCTGTCGCATAGGGGGGAGGGGTGTAATACACCCTCCGCCCAGATCGCCCGGACACCGAACACAGCTTACCACTCGACAAGACCCCCACCCGCACAGCCACCAGAAAAGAAAACCACCGATTTTCTACAGCCGCGCCACTGAAAAGGTCTTTATTCTCAACGGGATAGCCCTACCTGAGGTTGTGATTGTGCCTGATAGACTTGAGGTGGGAAACGTTGTTGTGAAGAGAGGAGAACTGGGAAGAGGAGTCATCAGAGGCGTCGAACTCGTCAATGCTGGTAGCGTAGACATACCGGTCATAGTAATGAACGGGGCCGAAGAAGGCCCGACGCTCCTGCTGATGTCGACTCAACATGGCACCGAGATCCAGGGGATTGAAGTCATCCGGAGAGTTATGAGGGAGAAGCTCAGCCTAAGAAACCTGAGGGGAGCTGTCATCGGGATTCCTGTGGGCAACCCCCTGGCCTTCATGCACCATCAGTACCTCTCATGGATCGACAACCTCGACGTGGGCAGTGTGAGGGCAGACAGTGCGAATGGCAACACGACGGAACGCCTCGCATACGCGTTATGGACAGAGGCGTGGAGCAAATCAGACTTGACAGTCAACATTCACTGTAACACGAGGCCTGACTCTCTCATCTATCAATCGATCAATGTGGGCAATCCAAAGACCAGAGAGAAACTGGAGCGGATGGCTAAGGCCTTCGGAGTCACCACCATTGTCTCCGACGAGCAAACGGACGATGAAGCTCCTCCAACGCTCGGCAACCTAGCCGCGAAGAAAGGGATCCCAGTAATCCTTGAAGAGCTGATAGATGGGAGATGGATCTCTGAGCCATCCACGAGCGTTGGCGTCAGAGGCGTCCTGAATATCATGAAGGCCTTCAACATGATTGACGGCAAGACTGAACCTCAGACCGGGATCCCAATCGTACTCGGCGTTAACAGGTTCGCCGGGATCGTCCGCGCTAACCGAGGAGGCTTGATACGCTTCCTCAGGAAGCCGGGCGAGCTAATACCACAGGGCGAGGCATTCGCTGAGATCTATGACCTGTACGGGGACATCATCGAAGAGGTCAAGATGCCAGTAGACGGATATGTCTGGGCATTCCCATGTGGCCAATCTCTGGGCACATCAGGCTGCCTTCAAGCCGTCCAGACAGGGGCTAACGTCGCGTACACGTTCACACACGAACGAGACTAGCGTCATTACATGTCTAAGATACACTCGTGCAGCTCAAGGCGATTGCCGTCAGGATCCTAGGATTGTGCCACCTTGATCATGCCTTCATGGCACTTGCATGAAGAGACATCGTCATTGGCGTTGCTTCGCCGCTGCGGTCCTCCACACATATGCCGCTCCCACACATGCCGCAACGCCCATGATGATCGGATAGAGGAACGCGATTCGGAATGTAAATCGGTCGGATAGAGATCCGATCACAGCAGGCGATACGGTTCCGCCGATAAGCGATGCGATCGTATTGGTCAGTCCTATTATTCTCGCTCTGTTGAACCGATCCGTTATGTCTGATACCATGGCGAAGAATATCGGGAAGAAGGCGGAGCCCACAATTCCTTGGAAGAACAGCCCTACGAGGTAGGAGATACTGAAAGGCACTGAGGTAATCCAGATCGTGGCTACCGAGACCATCACCACTGTCAAAAAAAGAACTCTTGCCCTTCCAACTCTATCCGAAAAATACCCTCCAGTCAGCTGTCCCAGTGTACCAGTCATGCGTGAAGCACCAAGTATGAAGGCGACATACGAGACATCGAGAAGGTATGTTTGAGTTAGGTACACAGGCACCATCGAGAGTAAACCAAGGTTGCACGACCAGACAGCCGCTTGCACAACAACCATTGAAAGAAGCAGAGAAGCAGACAGCCCTCGACTCCTTTGACTTAATTGTGGTGTGAGGGCCTGTGGTCTTCTGGGAACCAGAAACAGAATCAGGACGAAGATGATAAGCGAGTAGATACTCCATGCCTGCAGGCAACCTGACCAACCCAAGGTCCCAATCGTCGACCAGACAAACAATGGGCCCAAAGTCTGACCGATAGGCGCTGCCGTCTCATGTAAACCCATTACAGACCCTACTCGTTCTGCCGGATACTCGCTTGATAAAAGAGAAAGCCCATGCGGAACATAGGCGCCGAGGCCGATTCCAGCGACAAAACCTAGCACGACAAGGTTGATAAAAGATCTTGTCACTGAGAAAACCAACAGAGATATCGTCGTCAATGCTACCCCTCCACACATGACCCACCTCTCAGCAAGTTTGCCTGACATCAAGGAGGATGGATAAGATGCGGTGGCGTATCCTAGGGACAGGGATCCCACCAACAACCCCACAGCATGGTTGGAAAGGTTCACTGAGGATTGTAGCGCAGGCATGATCGCGGTGAACATCATCCGATATGAAAAATTCCAGAGCCAAGTTGCCCACAGCACGGGAAGGATCAACTTGTTCGACATTGCCACTCTACTGCAGTATCCCCCGAAGCAGAGTCAATCGTTAATATCCTTAACGGCACGAGATCCCAGTGAGAAGCCGGAGAGCTTATCTATATGAAGAATTGTTCATATGTTCATGGGAACATCTGGCTCCGACCTTATCAGAAGACTCGCGGAAATATTTCAAGTTCTGTCAGATGAAACGAGGCTGAGAATCATCAGAGCCCTAGAGAAGCAAGAAATGTGCGTCTCCGACATAGTCAAGAAGACTGGAGTTTCACAGTCTGCCGTTTCCCACCAGTTGAGGATTCTTCGTCAGATAGACTTGGTTCGGTCGCAAAGAAGAGGAAAGAACATCTATTACAGGATCGCCGACGGACACGTCTTCTCAGTAATCAAAGATGGACTCGAACATGTAACGGAGGCAAGATAGTGCCAACACGGCAGCTTGAGGCAAAGATTGAAGGAATGGACTGCCCCACCTGCGCTGCAAAGATCAAGGAAGCCTTGGCGAAGCTTGAGGGCGTTCTGGATGCCGACGTTATTTTTGGCGCTGGAAAGGCAAGAGTAACCTACGACGCAGACAGAATCGATGAGAAGAGAATAAGACAAGAGATCAGCAGACCCGGCTATGAGCTGACAAATGATGAAGGATTGGAGAAGAAGCGAAACCGCGGACTAGAACTCTTGTATCTGTCAGTTGTGGGTGGCGGGATACTAGTGTGTTGGTCCGGCATTCTTCACCCCTTCACTTCGATTGATCTTGATGGAATAATACTTGTAGTCATTACGGGAATTCCCATTCTGAGGTTAACGTTCCGAGCATTGAGGGCGAAATCCGTAACGGCGGAAGTAGCGATGGCGACGGGTATGGCTGCCTCTATTGCCATAGGACAGCTCCTGTCTGCGGCCGTCATTGGATTCTTCATGCTCATCGCAGAATTCATCGACGAACTCACGACTGACAAGGCGAGATCGGCCATTAAAGGCCTGATTCAAATCTCTCCGAAGAGGGCCTTGGTCAAGCGAGAAGGCCGCCAGATCGAAATCAACATCAACGATGTTGTCCATGGAGACATCGTTGTCGTGAGAACAGGTGAACGAATACCGGTGGACGGCGTTGCCGTCGCGGGAGAGGCATCAGTTGATCAAGCTCCGATAACGGGTGAATCTATTCCCGTGGAGAAAAGAATAGGCGACAGCGTCTTCTCCGGGACGATCAATCAACTTGGCACACTGGAAGTGAAAGTCACTAAGGTCGGAAAAGACACAACCTTATCTCGGATCATCCAACTCGTTGAGGAAGCAGAATCAGCAAAGGCTCCAATACAGAAGGTTGCTGACCGCTTCTCATCAAAGTTCCTCCCAGTAGTCTTCCTTGCAGCAGCCCTGACTCTTCTCTTCACAAGGAACGTTTCCTACGCGATCTCAGTGATTGTGGTAGCGTGTCCCTGCGCAATTGCCCTAGCGACTCCTCTCGCAGTCATAGCAAGCGCAGGCAAGGCCGCAAAGAAGGGGATAGTGATCAAAGGCGGGATCTACCTTGAAAAATTAGGGAAAGCAGACACAATAGTGATAGACAAGACGGGCACCCTGACGATAGGGGAACCAAGAGTCGTAAACATCAAGGCGTTTGATCAGCACGAGGAGAAGGAAGTAGTCGCTCTCGCAGCCATCACCGAAACCCACTGCGAACATCCTCTCGCAGACGCCATACTCAGCAAAGCTGAGCAGTATGGGATAGACGTGCCTGAACACAGTGCATGCAGCGTAATACCTGGCAGGGGAGTGACTGCGACCCATGAAAACCGGACCATACTCTTCGGGAATAGAGAACTATTGAAGGAAGAAGACATCGCGATTCCAAAGGAAATCCAGCAACACATGGAAGCGGAGGAGAAAGAGGGAAGAACAGCAATGGCAGTGGCTCACGATGGCACAGTATGCGGGGTCATCTCAGTAGCAGACATCGTGAAGGACAACGCAAGGGAGACAATAAAGGCATTGAAGGAGGGGGAACTAGACGTGATCATGCTCACAGGAGACAATCTTAGTACTGCCAACGCAATCGCCCAGCAGCTTGGGATCACACAGGTTTTCGCGGAGATGCTGCCGGAACAAAAGGTCCAGAAGATCAAGGAGTTGACGAGGCAGGGAAGAAAGGTTCTGATGGTAGGTGACGGCATAAATGATGCCCCCGCCCTAGCCGAAGCCGACGTCGGAATAGCCATGGGCACCGCTGGCAGCGACGTTGCAGTAGAGGCGTCTGACATAGCCTTGATGACGGATGACCTTTCGAAGATCGGCGAAATCATCAATATCAGCAGAATGACCTTCGGTGTGATCAAGCAGAACCTGGTCAGCAGTTTGATCTTTAATGTCATAGGGATTGCCTTGGCTTCAGTGGGCATCTTGAACCCGCTGATGGCGGCTTTGGCACACTCCTTACCGGACTTTATGCTCTTCATAAATTCCTCGAGGTTACTCAGGTAACCTGTATGCCCAAGGAACACGGAGGAACCTAGACTGGATCCCTCATCCGCCAAGACGGATAGACAAAGTCTGAGCATGCCTGCTACTCTAAAGATAGACACGGAGCTATCGGTTCCATATCTTGGTGACCTTCTGAAATTCATCTATCACAACTATCTGCTTCCAAACCGAGAGTTCTTCACGGAAATCCGGAGGACATCCATAGAAGAGACTCGAAAGCTCTCATTCAGAGCTGTTGATAGAGAGGGCGCATGGTATGTTGACGTTGAAATCGTTGCTCAGAAGCCCATCCTAGCGACGATTTATCCCAGTGGAGGCGCCGTGCCCTCAGATGTTCTTGATCGGATAAGGGAAGATCTCGTGGTCAACGTTCAGCTTTTCGAGGAGAGGGTTAGGAGAACCACGCTCTACTTGGCCTATGTTAAAGGCCAGCAGATAATGCCTGAGAAAGCCCCGTCAACGGCAAAGAGGGAAGCAGAGAGGCTCCTTACGGGCAACATGCTGTTCCTTTATGT
>Ga0209725_1000156_pt1 | contig 41556 bp, 56 predicted proteins | sample I18A1metaG_FD_184145 | JGI IMG/M metagenome (GOLD analysis project Ga0209725, IMG submission 184145) | Lake sediment bacterial and archeal communities from Gulf of Boni, Indonesia to study Microbial Dark Matter (Phase II) - ​I18A1 metaG... | ecosystem: Environmental > Aquatic > Freshwater > Lake...
TCGTTTCTGGATCCTCTCTTATCTCGCCTGGGCTACTTCGGATGAACTTGACCCCGAACTCTTTCTTCGCTCGGTTCGCGAATTCTTGGAACCCTTTTCCGAAGACGCGTAGGTCAATGTAGAAGATATAGACTTCAGAGTCGGGTCTGTGCTCTTTTATGAGCACGGCGTCCTTTACGGCGTACTTGCAGCATATGCTGGAACAATACGGGTAGCCGAACCGTTGATCCCTTGATCCAACGCACTGCAAGAACGCCACCGTGCGCGGAATCCTTCCGTCGGAAGGTCTCATGATGCGACCGCCGGTTGGCCCGGATGCGGAGAGGAGCCGTTCCAGCTGCATTGCGGTGATCACATTCCTGTATTTCCCGTATCCGTAAGATGTCAGCCTCAGTGGTTCATACACGTCGAATCCTGTGGCCACAACGATGCCGCCGACATGCAGTTCGAGCTTGACTGGCTGTTGCTCAAGGTCAACCGCTTGTGCGTTACATACGCTTTTGCATAGTCCGCAGTCTAGGCAGTGGTCCTTGTCTACGGTATAGACTCGTGGGACCGCTTGTGGAAATGGTAGGTATATCGCCTTTCGCATACCCATTCCCGAGTCGAATTCGTTCGGCAGTTCCACTGGGCAGTGGTCTGCACAGGTGCCGCATCCGACACACTTGTCGGCCTGCACGTATCTAGGCTTCTTCACGACTTTTACTGTGAAATCTCCGGCTGAACCATGAACCTCTTTCACCTCTGAGTAGGTGAGCAACTCAATGTTGGGATGCCTGAAGCATTCAATCATCTTCGGAGCTAGAATGCATATTGAACAGTCCATTGTTGGAAACGTCTTGTCGAGTTGAGCCATACGACCACCTATGCTTGGGGATTTCTCCACGAGGTAGGTCTTCACGCCGCGATTGGCAAGATCTAGAGATGCTTGGATCCCGGCAATTCCGCCACCTATCACGAGCGCGGACTTCTCCACCAACCATGATCACTCCTACGTTAACTTCCTGAGTATCGTCTCGATAGGGATCCTATGCTCGCGCAGCTGAGGCCCCTCCAGCTTGAAGCCCATCGCAAGACTCAGCAGCTCCATAAAATGGAGGACCGGAATGTCGTACTCCTCCTTCAGCAGGGTCTTGATCTCAAGCTGTCCTAAGTCAAATTGAATGTAGCAGAACGGGCAAGCAGTGACGACACAATCTACGTTAGCCCTCTTCAGGGCAGCGAGCTTACGATTTGACAGGCTTCTCGAAAGATGATCATCGATGTCGCGTAGAGGACCGCCGCAACAGATCTCTTTCTCGTCATAGTCAACGGTTTCGGCTCCGAGCGTTTCTACCAGGTCATCAAGCACCTCGAATCCTCTTCCCACTCCTGCATGCAGCAGCTTGGGCCTGACGAGGTGACATCCAACTTGGGTTGCCACCCTTAATCCGTTAAGAGGCTTTGTTACCTTGCTTCGTATCTTGTCCAGGCCGACATCGTCACAGAGTACGTCGATGGTGTGTTTGACATTCACTGTTCCCTTGAATCTCTTGTTCGCAACTGACAGGATCTCGTTGACTCTATCCCGAGTTTCTTTCTCCCTCTTCAGTGTCTGATTGACCATCATTAGCGACTCGTAACAATCGTTGCACAGTGCCATGACATCCAGTCCCATCTTCTCGGCAATGCACAAGTTCCTTGCGGCCAATGCGAGCCAGCCTGTGTAGTCGAGTGACTGTATTGCAAATGGCCCACAACAGCTGGTCCCGTCCATGTCGACCAGTTCAACGCCCAAGGCAGGCAACGTCTTTCTGGTTGTCAGTTCATACGACAGTTCCCTCGCGGGGATGAGGCAGCCCAAGTACAGAGCATACTTCACTTTGCCCCTCAACTCCTATTTCATGCCGAGGATCTTGCCGAAACCGGTCTTCCTTGCTATCTTCGCGACTTCGGCGACAGGTTCACATGTCGGCAGACCAAGGCTTGCCCTCTGCTTGCTAACCGAGGCTGTCGGGCTGACAATATGGCCCGTCTCAACCAAGTTCCTCGCCATCGTCAGGGCGCCTTTGGGTGCATTTCCGTCTCTTGCAGCTATGCTCCTAAGGGCGAACACAACCTCGCCGACATCAGCTCCTTGCGGACATCTATCTATGCACGTGAAGCACGACAGACACAGCCATGAGAGTTCGAAAAGCGCTTCCCACTTGAATCCGAGATTAATCATCTCGATCATTCTCCTAGGGTTGTACTTGAGAGTCAACCTGCCGACAGGGCAGCTGCCTGCGCATCTCCCGCACTGAACGCATGAGAGAACTCCCTCACCCCTGGGAGTGTTCGCCACCTCGTGCATGAAACCCGGATCGCGCTCGCGAGCATGAATCTGGGACAGTATGAATTGGAGGTCAGCCTCGGATGATGCCAAGAAGAATCACGTCTTCATCTCGAAGACCATTTCGCAATAGGGGTCGCCCTTATGCATGCTGGCGGCATATCGGAAAGCTATCTTGGGGCTAACGGATTCGGAAACTCCCGAGAGGAAGCGCCCCCACAAGTCGCAGACGTAGGGAGGAGCATCCAGCATCTTCCACCCCTTGAGGTAGGGACAGAAAGTCACCCTAGCCGACATTCGATTCGGCGAAGTCTCAACTATCCTATACTCCCAGCCGATGTCACGTGCCATTTCCGTCAGAATTCTGTCAAGCTCTTTCAAGTCACCTTTCGCAAGGCTGAGCTTGTCCTTCCAAAACAGCCCGATCTTGGCTCCGACGTCATGACACGCTTCCTGAAGCAGTTTCTCGCCCTCGGCGCCATACTTCTCCTTGATCTGACGTGATATTGTTGCGAAGCAACCTACGATCCCGACGATGCCCGAGGAGATGTATCTCCTCGCAAAGCTCATGATCTCTTCTCTGAGCTTCTCATCTGCGACTTCCAAGGTCTCCACTCCCATCTCCGCTTTGTAACAGCCAATCGACAAATACACATGGCGTATAATCTACATGCAGACGATAGTAATATAATTAGCATAGAAATATGATCTCGCCAGCGCCCAGAGTCGTGAGGCGCGACCCCGCATCATGGTAGTCAGAAGCAGTGACCTTGACCTGAATTTCATTGAAGAACTCTCCAAGATCGGCGGCGAAACCGTGAAGTCATGCTTTCAATGCGGGACATGCACAGGAACTTGTCCTTCTGGGCGCCTAACCTCTCTCCGAACTCGAATGATAATCAGGAAAACGATTCTCGGATTGAAGAAGGAGGTTCTTTCGAGCCCGGCGCTCTGGGAATGCATGATCTGCTTCAAGTGCCATGAGCAATGCCCGAGAGGAGTGAACATCCCCACGGTGATGCTTGCACTTCGAAACCTTGCTATACGTGAAGGTGTGACGCCGCCTGAAGGATACCTGAAAATGGCAAGGTCTGTCTTCGAGGAGGGAGCGGTTCAACCTCCGCAAGAGGTAGTGACGAGGGACTTTGAAAGCTTCAGTCGCACCTCGCTTGATCTTCCCAGCCCATCTAAACCAGCAGACTTCGGCAAATTCTCAAGGGCTCTCGGTGAGGTAGGCTTTCGAAAGATCATCGGAGGGTAGGCATACGAGACTTGGTCTATTCCTGGGTTGCTACGCGCAGACCGAGCAGTATGCCTGCGAGCTCTCTGCACGACAGGTGTTGCCGAAGCTCGATGTCGACCTAGTTGAAATCAAGGGCGCGGCCTGCTGTGGCTTCCCTCTCAGCAGCATCGACAACCTCACGTGGACCTACCTCACCGCCAGAAATCTGGCTCTATGTGAGGATCAGCACCTAGACATGCTTCCGCTCTGCAACGGATGTCACTTGTCAATGTGCGAAGTCAAGCACGCACTGCAGGCCAACCCTGCGTTAAAGGAGAAAGTCAACACAGTGCTGGCATCTGAGGATCTTCGGTACAAGGGCACCGCAAGGGTCAGACACATAATTGAGGTACTTCACGACGATATTGGTCCTGAACGAATCCAGAAGGCGATCAGCAAGCCTCTGGGTGGGCTGAAGTTTGCAGCCCACTACGGTTGCCACGCTCTCAGACCAAGCGAACTGGGGAGGCCAGACGATTCGCGAAACCCAAAAAAGCTCGAAACCCTGATCGGCGTTCTTGGAGCGCGATGGGACATCTACCCAGAGAGACTCGACTGCTGCGGCGCAGGAATAGCCGTCTCGGCAGGAGAGTCCTCGTTGAAGATTGCAGGGGGCAAACTTGAGAAGCTGAGAACAGCCGGTTTTGACGGACTAGTTACGACATGTCCATTCTGCATGAGAATGTACGACGCAAGGCAGGAGGCGATTGGAGCATTACTTGGCGGTGCAACATCGTTTCCGGTATTCTACTATACTCAGCTGTTGGGGCTCTGCATGGGCGTGGACGAAGCCTCGCTTGGCTTACACCTTAACATGAGTCCTGTCGGCGAAGTGATCCAGAAGTTCCAGGCGAGAACGAGCTAGGTCAACAGATCCCTTTGAGACAACTACTGGAAAGGCTTTTGTAACCTGCACATGACCCTGTGCTGGGTGACTGGGTACGGTTAAGATTCTAGATAGGTTCGAATTTCCCGAGGGTCTCTACTACTCGGGCGATCATTTGTGGGCAAAGAAGGAGGACGGAACTGTACGTGTAGGGGTAACCGACATGGCTCAACAAGCCGCTGGGTCGATTCTCTTCGTGAGAATTATGCCCAAAGGGAGACAAGTCGAATCCGGTAAACCCTTAGGTACGATGGAGACCGGCAAGTGGGTAGGGCCCCTGAAATCCCCGCTCTCCGGAACTATAGTTGAGGCAAACGAGGCGCTCAAGACGCAGCCGAAGTTACTCAATGAAGACCCGTACGGAAAGGGCTGGCTGATCATGCTTCAGCCATCGAAGCTCGACGATGAGCTAAGGAATCTGATGACGGATCCGACCCAGATCGAGAAGTTTGCGCAAGCCGAACTGCCGAAACTGTTCAAGAAGTAGCACGTGTTTTTCTGGTCGAATAGAATGTGGCGTTGGCTTGACCTTGATGCAATAGATCCTGTAGACACTCAGACAATCTACGACGCCGTCGCTACTGCTCGGGGCAGGAAGATCATCGGCGACACACTGATCTTCTGCTATCCTCGAAGTCCCCTCGTCAGCTTGGGATATCACCAACAGATCGAGAAGGAGCTTGATGTCCAGTTCTGTCGAGATAACGGGCTCCCTTTCGTCAGAAGGATACTGGGTGGAGGAGCAGTCTACCTCGACCGCGGACAGCTCTTCTACCAGTTGATCGTGGGCCCTGAAAGTCCCATATTGCCCAAGAATGTGACGGAGGCTTTTCGTTTCTTTCTCCAAGCCCCCGTGTGGGCATACCAATCTCTGGGCATAGATGCTCACTATCGTCCAGTGAACGACATACAGGTCGGTGGAAGGAAGATCTCAGGCAATGGAGCAGCAACCACCGCCGAGGGCGTGTTCGTTCTGACGGGAAACATCATACTGTCATTCGACTACGAGAAGATGGTCAGAGTACTGAAGGTGCCATCGGAGAAGTTCAGAGACAAGGCCTACAAGAGTCTGAGGGAGTATCTCTCGACAGCGTCGGCAGAGCTTGCAAGAGAAGTGACCATGGATGAGGCAAAAAGGGCTCTCAAGAAGGGATTCGAGAGACTGCTAGGCGAGGAACTCCAACCTGGAGCCCTTGCTTCTGAGGAGCAGAAGCTGATGACCGAGCTGAGAGTCGGCTACCTCTCAGACGAATGGCTCTACATGCCAGAGCTTAGACACCCCGACATCGCTGCAAGGACCTTGAAGATAGCGGAAGGGGTCTCCCTCAATGAGAATGCTCACAAAGCACCCGGAGGCCTGATTCGAACGACAGTCAAAATCGAGAATGACAGGATTGCAGACGTGCTTATCTCCGGCGATTTCTCGCTATTTCCTAGAGAAAAGGTGACCGTCATAGAACAAGCCCTCGTGGGATGCCCGCTCAAGAAGGAAGATGCGCTATCGAGGATCACAAGCGTCTACTCAGACCATTCCCTTGAATCCCCGGGCGTCCTACCTGAAGACTTTGTTTCAGCGCTATTCCCTCTCAAGACAACATGATTCCATCAATAACGTTGCGCCATCCAGACTGCCGAGCGACCAGCCCCGGCGGCGTCAAAGGCGTCGTGATGAGCCAGCTCCAATCTGCATGGGAGCCCGCTAATGTGGCGAATGAGGAATTCAGTCGAAATCTTCGGGTTGCGGCCCGGACAAGCATCGGGGCCATGACGTTGGTCTACACCAAGCCCATTTGACTGGCGACGAGCTCTGCGAGGTCCTGAACTCGTTTGGAGTCCGGAAACTTGGACGACACTTCCACCAGGCTCTGATCGCAAGAGGGGCACGCAGACGTAATCACATCGGCGCCGGTCCTGTTGAGCATTGCCAAGCGTTTCTCCGCGAGGTCGCTGGAGATAGCACTATTGGTGGCCTTGAGTAGGCCGCCTGACCCGCAACATCTTCCCATTGTCCCGCTCTCTTCGGGCTCGATGATTTTCTCGACGAAGGAGCCCAGCACTCGTCTGGGTTGGTCTACCACTCCGCCGAGACGGGCAAGTTCGCAAGGGTCATGGTAAGTGACGGCGGCGTGCAGCTTCGGAACGCGCAGCTTCCCCTCGCTGATGTACCGGTCGAGGAGCTGGGTGAAGTGAACGACCTCGAAGTTCAGCTTCCTCCCAAGCACTCGAGGATACTCTTCTCGGAAAGCTAAGCAGCAGCCGGGGCATCCGCTGACTACCATCCTTGCACCCATCTTCTCGATGGCTTCTACATTGTGGTCTGCGATTTCTCGATAGCCTTGCGTGGCACCGCTGACGTCGAGAGGATGGCCGCAGCACCATTCTTCGGCCATTAGGCTCCAGTTCTCACCTATGTGGTTGAGGATTGCGGTGATTGCCTGCGCGATCCCTTGGCTTCGACCCGCGTAGGAAGTGACACACCCTACGAAGTAGACGATGTTAGCTTGGTCTTGGACTTTGACCTCGGCACCCGTGTATGTTGCCCAGTCTCTTCGGGACTGGCTGTCCATTCCGAAGACGTTCTTAGGCCCGATAAGCGTCTTCTCCATGAGGCCTACAGAGTCCGGTGCGAGTCCTTGTCTCACGGCAAGTTCTCTGAGTTTGACCCAAAGGTCCAGCAGGTCCAATTCAAGATGGCATTTTTCTGTGCACCGTCCGCACGTGGTACAATCGAAGAGCCGCTGCACGAATTCGGATGCTATTCGAGAGTTGGAAGTGAAGAGGTTGGAGCCATTCTTCTCAAGCATCCTCTTCAGCAGAAAGATCTTTCCGCGTGGCGAGGTGGATTCCCAGCCCAATCGATCGTAAATTGGACACCACTTGACGCAGTAGCCGCATTGGGCGCAGACAAAGATGTCTTCCCTCTGAAGCTTGGACAGCAAAGCGTCTGACACCTAGATCCAGCCTCCTAATCTCCACAGAGTCTCGAGGAACCCAGTGTACATGAACTTAGGGAGGGAAAAGCCGAGTCTGGTCTTCGCCGTGAAGGTCTTGCCCGGGTTCAGGACTCCGTTGGGGTCTAAGAGGGGCTTCAGTTTAGCGAATTCTTTTCTTCTGGTCGGCTCCGAAGCGGCGAAGTGGAAGGAATTCCAGACCCCGTAGCCATAGGAGCGCCCGCCCGTCGTAATGGCACGATCGATCAGTTTCTTCGTAATCGCGGAATGGGTGAGGTACCGGAAGGCGCGGCGCTCATCGCTCAGAAACAGCGGGAAGAACAGCACTTGATCTGGAGAAATCCAGATGTTCTCAACTTCTACATCTGCGGAGGCGTCGCAACCGAGCTGCCACGCATATTGGATCATCTCAATCAGACGGTTCGAGGGCACCAAGACATCCGAGGTCAAGACGGTCGGCCCAAGTTTCTTGATTCGAAGCGGATAGAATCGCTCACTCCATTCAAATTCAGCTTCCTCCCGTGGCCTGGGGTTGCCGCCCCTGTCGGTGACCATGCGAGCAAATGTGTTCAGAAATTCTTCGACTTGGTGGGGCGTGCCTGCGTAGTATCCGAAGATGATGGCGCCTGATTCAGCGTCTTCAGGACTGAGCAGAGCTCCTTCACGAGCTCTCACGAAACCGAAGGCTCTCAAGATCAAGCTGAACGGTCTTTTTTTTCGGACCAATTCGTTGGCGACTTCGACGGCGTTGGACAGTTGATGGAAGTAAGCCAAGAATGGGGCTGCTGACGGTCTCCTAGGCACAAGCCTAAGGGTCAGCTCTCCAAATATGCACAGTGTTCCTTCCGAGCCGAACAGTTGGCGCGGCGTAACCCAGTCCGAGTTGGGATCAACCATCATCTTCTCTCCTGTTGGCAGAATGGCGTTAATTGATTCAACGTTGTCCACAAGGCTCCCGTGTTCAAGTGAGCCATAGCCAAAACCTCCCGTGGCCGCGAATCCGCCCACCGTGGAACTCGGTGCGCTAGAAGGATAGACTGGCAGTTCCCAACTCGTTCTCTCCAAGAAGTCCATGATGTCCTTCCAGACCGCGCCGCATTGAACCGTGAGGAGGCCTTTGGCTTCATCAAACGAGACGATCTTGTTCAAGCATCGGAGGTCTAGGAGAATTCCTCCCATTGTAGGAACCGCTCCGCCGTATCCCCAAGTGGCTGAGCCACGGGGTGTGACGGGCATCTTGAGCCTGTTAGCGACCTTCATGACGCCGGCGACTTCTTCGAGGCTCTGGGGTTTGACGATGATGTCAGGGAGGCTATTGAACAGTCGCGCGATATCGTGGGGAATGGGGGCGAGGTCGTGGCTATACGCGACTCTTTCTAGGTAGCTGGTGGAGACTCTATCGCTCCCGAGGAGGTTCGTCACAGTCTTCTCGAGCGACATCAGCGGTCTCTATCCATCTAGCGTAGCCTTGTTGTGACAAGCCGCTCCAGTTCTTCAGGCTTTGAAACGAGCTCCTTTTTGTCCTCTTCAAGTTGGAAGGGTTGGAAGGCGGCGACCCAACCGCGTCCGTAGGGGTCGGCGTTGATGAGCCCGGGGTGTTCTCGGAGTTCATCGTTGACTTCTTGAATCAAGCCGAAAACTGGCGCTCGAAGAAGCACGATCCTCCTTCCGGACTCGATGGATCCGAAGGGATGTCCCTGGCTGACGTATCGGCCTTTCGGCAGGACACGGACGAATTCTATCGGTCCGACGTTCTGTTGGGCGAAGTCCGTGAGTCCGACGTACACCTTGGAGTGCGGATTCTCGGCTTCGGCGACTCTGACCCAGACATGGTCTCGGGAGTAGAGTAGGTTATCATGAAACTCGTACTTGCTCAGCAGTTTCATGTGCTCTTCACCTCGGGTTGTGTGGAGCGTCGGGGGGTACATATTGGAACCCGTGTAACAATTACTATCCTGACTATGAGGCTAAGTCATATAAGCTAGTATATAGTCAGGCTCCTCACCCCCATCCCATGCGCGGAGGGGCGCCTTGTTGACCGCATCGATTCGAAAGGTCCTCAAGCTCGGAAGGTCGACCCTAGCAATTACTCTCCCCAAGCATTGGGTGGATGCTCTGAACCTGAAAGAGGGGGAGTACCTGCACGTCGATGCCATCGATGACGGCGCGCTGAGGCTCGTTACTAGGAGGCATGAGGTCGAAGCACGGCCCAGGGTCTGTGTGATCAACGCCGACCTTTGCGAAGCGCCTGGCATGCTTTCCAGAATGTTGATCGGCGCCTACCTAGTCGGACATAGCATGATTTGGATCCAATCGAGGACACGATTCAAACCAGAACACGTGAGGGAACTTGAGAAAGTGGCATCCTCTCTCGTGGGTCTCCTTGTTTCAGAGCAAACAGACAGCCTCACCGTCCTGCAGAGTCTGGCCGACCCCTCCAAACCTTCGATGGACAACTCGATCCGTAGGCTTCATTTGATCTCTTCGTTCATGCGGGAAACCGTGGTCAAAGCGCTCATTGAAAGGAGAGCCGACGATCTCCCCAATGTTACAGCCATGGGAAAGGAGGGAGACCGAGTCTACTGGCTCGCAGTCAGGCAACTGCTGTCTTCGACCCAAGACCGGAAATTGGCTGAGGCTTTGGGGATTAGGTCGCAATTCTGGCTACTTGGCGACAGAGCGGTCCTGAGCAATCTCAAGGCGATCGTCAACTGCGTGGAAGCAATAGCGAAAGAAACCGCGAAGCTGCTGGAACGCTGCTTGTGCTTGGAAAATGATGCCGTGACCGAAATCTCCGGCCTTGACGGCTCGATCACGGAGGTATCAGAAGGCGCGGTGAGTGCTCTCATCACACGGGATCTTGCTCGAGCAAATCACGTCATTGAAAAGATCAACAGGCTGGGGGAGAACGCGAGCAGAATTACGGATCGCCTCTCGGAAACGGTTCAGGCCCCTCTATGTCGAAGCTCGATCCTGAGGCTCGTATGCAGCTTGAGCCAAATTGCCTTTAGACATAAAACGATCGCCGAGATAGCCATCAACCGCGCGCTAGAGGAATCTGGTGGTTACGCGAGTATTGACGAAGGTTTCTCCACAAAAATTGCCTCTTAGCACTGACTCTGGCGTTATCCGATGCGAGAAGGGCCTCCTAGCAGGTGAAGGCCCGCCCCTTCGCTTTCCCGCAAGGTTCCCGGTACGACGGACGCAGGATGGATCTTCCCATCGGGGTTCGAAGAAAGGCGATTGGAGATGGCCCAGCCGCTCATCCCTCAATGGATTTCAGAACAAGCTCCGCGAGATCCACAACCTTCAGGGGACTGCGCTCGGGGGCTTCCTTCGACAGTGCCTTCAACATGGTGCGCTTGCATTGCTGACAGGCAGTGACGATCGTCTCGGCGCCTGTGTCCTTCGCGAGAGATATCAACTGCTTGGCAATCGTTCCGGGGAAGTTCTCATCAACGACTTCCACATCGCCTCCACCGCCGCAGCAAAGTGCTTTCTCTCTGTTGAAACGCATCTCAGTGAAGGAAAGGCCGGGGATGCTTCTGATGACATCCCTCGGAGCTTCGTATATGCCTGAGTTTCTGCCCAAGTCGCAAGGATCGTGATAGGTGACCGTAGCGCCTAAGGGCTTCAGTTGAATCTTCCCTTCTCTGATCAGTCGCAACATGTATTCGGAGTGATGGAGGATTTCGATGTTAATGTCATACTCGGTCTTCCATGAATGATAGCATGACGGACAGGAGAACACGGCGGTCCTGACACCGAGCTCCCTTATTTTCTCGATGTTTGACTTCCTCAACTTTTCCGCTTCTCTTCGCATTCCCGCCCAGACAAGCGGATAGCCGCAACACCATTCATTCTCTCCGAGGATTGCGAAGTCTACGGCTGCATGTTGGAAGATCTGTGCGACAGCTGCCGGTACGTCTTGCACCGTTGGAGAGAATGAAGACATGCAGCCCACGAAATACGCCACCTCTGCACGGGTCTTCTTCGTAAGCGTTTCATCTGGATTTGGAAGGTACTCAACCCACATTGCTCTCTCCGAATTCGGAAGACCCAGAACGTTGTGAGCTGAGGCGACCGCATCTCTCATCATGTTGAAGTTGGCCGGATAGTGCCCTTCACTGACAAGCAATTCTCGTATCGCCCTCCCGAGGGAACGCGTGTCGATGCCGATCGGGCATACCTCCCGGCACCTTGCGCATAAAGTGCAGTAGTAGACACCCCGCGAGAAGAGCTTTAGTTCGGTAGATGTGGGCGCCTCTTGTCTGAGTATCTTTGCTATTGGTCCATGTCTCCGACGCATAATCGACCTGAAGTTCTTCAGTATGCCCAGATAGACAGTCCCTGGATTTGCTGTTTCGGAGTACACTTCACAATTGTCGGCGCAAACTCCACAACTGAGACATCCGTCAATCTCCACCATTTGCTTGACAGAGAAAGCTGTCGCAGGGAAGTGTGTCTCGGCCTTCAGTTCATGACCTCTGGAGGAATTAGCAAGAACAACGAGCGGCCCTGCGAAGATATGCCAAAGCTTCGAGTTCAGCGGTATGGAGGCCATGAAGAGGGCGAGTAGTAGGCCAGACAACGACCACATTGTGTACGCTACGTTCGCCAGGTCGAACCTTAACGGTTCCAGTATCTGCGAAATTCCGTATGCAAGGAACCAGTACCTTCCGATGGAGGCAGGGACGTTGTACTGTAGAAGCGAGACGCCCTCGCCAACTAGTCTCACCAGTAGCCAAGCAACTGTGAGAATGATGGCAGACACATCGGCGAAGGTGGTCTTCAGAGGCGTCTCCTTGAGTACGAACCTGCGGTAGGCAAACCACCCTTCGCCGAAAACGATTACGGCCATGAACAGGTTGTCTGCGAACCCGTACATGTTTTCCATCGCGCCTACCACTCCCGCCGGGACAACTTGGAAGAAGTATGCGGGAAGGAATGGGGCGTAGAGGAAGACGGTGATTGGATCTTCGGGGCCAATCTTTGGAACAATTTCTGCCATGAGATGATTGATCAGGATGACGCCGACATAACTGATGAGGAACGCCGAGATGATTATGCCTCTAGTCATGCTCTCCTTTGACAGCCTCACGAACAAGAGAGAATTTGAGAAGAAAGCCTTGACAAGCCCGAAAACCTTCCTGCTGAACACGACCTTAATCGTGCTCTTCAAGGTTCGCCTGAAAGCGTCAGCCACCTCGAACCACGTCGCAATATTCCACGCTCCGAAGAACACACAGGCTGCCGTGCCTATCGCAAAGAATACTGCGTACGGTGCAATCATGCTTGATCGCCGAGTGAGTGCAAATGAACCCATAAAGTGCTATAGAATGTTTACTTAACGATGTCTATAGAAATGATAGAAACCGATTTGCGAGCGACAATCGCCGAGTATCGAAAGTCAGGATGCAATTGGCCCGGAATCATAAGACTTATCTCGCCACATCCGTGAGTTCAGCCCAGCGGTGCGAGAGAATCCGAGTCACTTGACAACCCCGAACGAAGCCGTCAGACCGCTCGAGAGAACATGGCTGGTTCTGCTCAAACTCTTCGAAGAACTGGTGGCACACCGCATCGAAGTGAATGCATCCCAACTGCGGGATTCCAAGGCGCTTCTGCATCTTGTCCGCACGACGCCCTCGGATCCCTGCTCGGCCTCGATGAGCGAATCAGGAAACCCGCTGTCGGTCTTAGAGGAGAGTCTGGAGAAGGCGAAGAGCGAGTTGATCTCGGAAAGCCTGAAGCTAGGAGAGGCGCGGTCAGACTACTGGAGGGAAAGAGTTTCTAAGGCTGAGCTTGAGGACGGCCAGCAACTTATGGCATACGGTGAATCGCGATTCTTTCCTGGGCGTCCCAGAAATGCAAGCACAGAGTGGGCAAGGTTGACGCTGCAGCAACCGATCGGAGAGGGGAGGGTCCAAGATGTGGCCGAGCAGTTCGGAGTACTGGTGGAGTTCGAGGACGATCTTCACCTTGTCTTTTGGGGGGAGCCATCCCTAGTCAAGAAGGCTCTGGCTGATGTTTATTTTCTTTCACAGCCTCACGCGGGGTCCGATTCGACGAGTACTGATATTTCGTCATGACAAATTGAAGGGAACGATGTTCCGGTCGAGGCCGACCGTCTTCGAATCCATCCCTAGCGCCAAGCCCAAGAGTTGCGTAAAGTGAACGATCGCGATCGAGTATTTCTCCCCGTACCGTTTCTCAATACCGGACTGTCTTGCGTCGAGGTTGAAGTGGCATAGTTCACACATGGTGACGATGCACTGGCCTCCCGCATCCGTGGCGGAGCGCAGTATGTTTTTCGTCATCGAGCCGGCGGCTTCCGGATCTGTCATGAAGAGTGGCCCTCCGCAGCATCTGGTTGCGTTTGGAAACGCGACTGGTCGAGCGCCCACGGCTGCAATCAGCTTGCTCAGTGCTTGAGGTCGCTGTGGATCGTCGAATCGTGAGGACTTAGGAAATCCCGCGGGTTGACAGCCGTAGTAGGGCACCGCCTTGATCGATGCGAGCTGTTTCTTGACCCCTTGCGAGATTTTCGCAACTCCCACGTCGTTGACTATGACGTCGAGGAGGTGCCGGGCTCTCACCTTTCCGGAGTAGGTGAGGCCCAAGCTAGACAGCGAGGCGTTAACCTTCGCCCTCAAAGTGCTGTCTGCCTCGCAGAGTTGTTGCGTTCTTGAAAAGACTTGATAGCAACCGGGGCACGTCACCAGCAAGTCAAGGCTGTCTCTCTCGGCAAGCGCCAAGTTCCTAGCGGGTAGGAGCACGGACGCGAAGTGATCAATGGAGCGCGCCGAATCGGCTCCGCAGCAGTTCCAGTTCTCGAGTTCGGCCAACTCGATTCCGAGGAGTTTGCTGATCGTTCGCGATGAAGAATCGTGTTCTCTGGCGATGCTGATTGAGGCGCACCCCGGGTAGTAGGAGAACCTCATCTCGGTGAGGCCTCCTCGCTCGCCTTCGCGATCTCTGTGAGGCTCGAAAGTTGCTCCGGGTGCACCATAGTTGGAGTGCGAAACGCGACTCTGCCTTTTCTCAAAAGTCTGAGTCCCAAGGGTATGGTGCGAGCGATTTCTTGCATGCCGGCAACCCTAGTGTAGAGGCTGAAGGTGTTCAGCCTGCCGTTCGCGCGGAGTATCTTCCAGAAGGATTCATGGAATTTGAGGTTTCTATCTTCGCGCGGTAGGGCTCCTCGTTTCACGGCCATGATCCGTAGTGAGCTCATCAGCTCGGGGATGTCGATCCCTTGCGGGCACCGAACCGTACAGGCCCGGCAGAAGACGCATGTCCATATGGAGGGTGTCGACAGGGCTTTATTTCCGAGCCCTAGCAGGATCAGTTCGATCACCTGTCTCGGGTTGAACTCCGCCCCAACTGAGGTCGTACATGATCCGGAGCAGATGCCGCACTGTATGCATGAAGCCAGCTTCTCTCCTCCAGGCGTCTTCCTGACCTCGTCGAAAAAAGCTGAGTCCATCATGGCTCTCCCAATGACCTCTTTCTGTCCGCTCATCTGGCAACCGCCACCTGCTTGATCTTTGATCGCGCATCGGAAGGAAGCGGACCCAGCTTCTGCATCCTCTCAGTAAAGGTCTGGAAGACAGATGCCAGCTTGGCAAATTGTGGTATCGTTGTTCTAGTTGCGAACACGCGTAGAGACTCGATCCCCTTGCTCGTTATCACTTTCCTGATCTCATTGACGTGGGCTCGGAATCTCCCCTCGCCGAGAAAGGTGCCCTCTCCCTCAATCATTATCACCCCGTCGGCGCCTTGCGAGAATGCTGCGAGAAGATGTCTAGCGTGAAGCCTGCCGACTGATGGCACCTTGATTACGCGGACGTTTGTTGGGTACTGTTGCCTAGCGAGCCCGACCAAGTCGCAGGCCGTATAGGCTGAAGTCCCTTCAGCGAAGGCTATGATCTTGGGCCTAGTCTCTCTCTCGGTTGCCCCCGCGACTCCTCCAATCTCAGCCATCAACTGCGGCTCCGTCGAATTCTTGAGATCGATTGCGTCCTTCGGACAGACAGGAACGCAAAGCCCGCACCCGGCGCAGGAAATTGACTTCACTGTCGCGCCACTCGGCAGAAGCTCTATCGCGCGCGTCGGGCAGACGTCTACGCACTTTCCGCATGAGTCGCACCGGTCGGAAATCACATATGCCTTCTCGGGACTGAGCGTCACGACGCCTTTTCCAAGAAGCGATGCTGTCCTGGACGCGGTGGAGAGGGCTTCGACCACGGACTCCCTGACATCTTTCGGCCCGAGACAACAGCCTGAGAGGAAGACGCCGTCGTTCTGGCTATCGACGGGCCTAAGCTTATAGTGCCTCTCCAACAGGAAACCATCCGATCCGATGTGCAAGCCCAACCTTTCCGCCAGCTCGCCAGTTCCGGCCTCCGGAAGAATCGCAGGGCAGAGGACGACCAAGTCGAAGTCTTTCTCCAGCTGGACTCCCAGCAGAGTGTCTTCCGCTCGGACCATGAGCTCGTCGCCGCTCACGGGCACGACCTCTGCGACACGACCCCTGATGAATTTCACCCCGTCCTCTTTCGCTCGCGCGTAGAACTCTTCATACCCCTTACCGGCCGCCCTTAGGTCTGTGTAGAAGATCCAAGTCTCAAGATTCGGAACAAGTTCTCTCAGAAGTACTGCCTCCTTCACAGCTGCCATGCAACAGATCTTGCTGCAGTAGGGCTGCCCGTTCTGACTGTCGCGACTGCCGACGCATAGAACCCATGCGATCTTCCGCGGGGTTTTCCTGTCTGATGGCCTATAGATCCCGTGTTCGATGAACCTTTCGAGCTGAAGATTGGTCACGACGTTTGGATGGGCGCCAAAACTGTATTGAGTCAAGACGCTCGGGTCGAATACACGAAACCCGGTGGCAACGATGACCGCGCCCGCCTCGATTTTCTTCTGACTTGCCTGATCGCGCGGATTGATCGCTCCGTGTTTGCAGGCTTTGATGCAGAGCCAGCACTTGGTGCAGTTCTTCTCGTCGAGGACGTAGGCGTTCGGCACAGCCTGGGGGAAAGGCAAGTAGATCGCTTTGCGGCGTGCTGTCTCCTCTTCAAAGTCGTCAGCAACCTCAACCGGACAAACCTTAGCGCACTCTCCGCAGCCGGTACACTTGTTCTCATTGACATATCGTGGTCTTCGGCTCAAGGTAAGTGAGTAGGCCCCCGCGGAACCGTCGATCGCTGCGATCTCAGTGTTTGTCATCAACTCAATCATCGGGTGGCCCTTGGTCTCCGCGAGTTTCGGGCTGAGGATGCATAGCGAACAGTCGAGAGTCGGGTATGTCTTACTTAGCTGGGCCATGTGTCCTCCGATACTGGGTCGACGTTCAACCATGAAGACCTTGTACCCTTGGTTCGCAAGCTCAAGGGATGCGCAGATACCTGAAACCCCGCCTCCTATGACCGCGACGTTGCTGTTCACTTTCATTTCCATCGGAGTCAGCGGCTCCAAGTAGGCCGTTCGACCGATCGCTCCTGCTATGATATCGATCGCCTTGTCCGTGCCGTTGTCCTTGTCGAGAGTTGTCCAACTGCATTGTTCTCGAAGGTTCGCCATCTCGACTAGGTACGGATTGATTCCCTGACTTGAGCACAAATCACGGAACGTCTTCAGGTGCATCCTCGGGGAGCATGAGCCGACTACAACTCTTTCCAGTCCGTGCTCCTGTATCTTACTTCGGATGAGGTCTTGACCCGAGCTGCTACAGAGATACCGGTTTGTCTCAGCGCATTTAACAAATCGAAATTGCGCCGCCGTGTCTCTTACTTTTTCGATGTCGACCGTGTTACCTATGTTTCCGCCGCAATGGCAGAGGAAGACACCGATTCTAGGCTCGGCGTTGCTCATCCCGACATCACGGTGGCGCCGCATTCCCAGTCGCAGTCTATTTTGTTATGTGACGCACTGTATATACTAATAATTCCCCTCACCGAGTTCGGAACTCGTAAGACATAACAAATCGAAAGTCGGCTGCGCAGAGCCGTCGATTGCACATGCGTAGCCGTCTACTTGGCCTCGAGAAGTGTCTTGATGTGCCTGCAGTACGCCTCCGGTGAGAGAAGGGATTCTAGCTCTTCCTTCAGCTTTGAAGCCTTGACGACCACAACCCACCCGTCTTGGTACGGACTCTTGTTGATGATGCTAGGGCTTTCTTGTACATCCTTGTTGACCTCCAGTATCTCGCCGGACACAGGACTAAAGACGTCAGACACAGCCTTAACAGACTCCACCGACCCCATGATCTGTCCAGCCGTCACCTCTCTCCCCACCTCGGGCAGGTCGATGAAGACAAGTTCATGCAGTTGCTTTTGCGCATAGTCTGTCAGGCCAACACGGCATTTCTCTCCATCGACCGACAGCCACTGATGCTCTTTCGAGAAGTAGAGGTTATCCGGCACGTCAATCTCGTCTACACGCATCCCGGAACCCGCCTATCTCTCCAACAAGGCGGCACTGTGCGAATATTTATTGCTAATTGCGTTCAGCATTCGAGCACTCACTAGAGATGATCTGACCCTTGATTGACCGGGGCGTCCTCAAGTATGAGGCTCGTGGCGTCTGGGATCACAAGACAGGAGGCAAAATCCGTCTTCCGAGCTTTCGCGATCTCAGATTCGATACTCCCACAAGATTCGGAGGCCTTGCAAGACATGCATGCGCCGACCAACTGTTTCTGTCAGCGCTCGCCGCCTGTCTCATTGCAACATTTCTCTACTTCAAAGGGAAGCTGCAATTCACCCCAATCCATGTCGAGGCCGACGTGAAAGCCAAGCTCGCCCTTGCTGGGAGTCACGGCTACCGGTTTTCCGGCATCAAAGCCGTCCTCTTGGTCAGGACGAAGAAAGCCGACCTGAGGGTTGCTCGACGCTGCGCGGACCTTGCAGTGACCTACTGCCACCTGACACAGACGGTCGGAGGCGTCGTTCCGATGACAGTCAGGTCGCGGGTAAGGGCGCGTTGACGCGTTTCAGTACAAAGGGCGATCTTCGAATAGTGAATGGAAGAGCAGAGTCGGTGAGGGTCCGAGAACCAAACCTCGGTCGTCGGAGAAAGTGAATTAAGTCATGCCGTGACTGTTTAGCGGATGGGCAATGACAATGGAAACGCTCGAACCCATATTGGCGGCACACCCCTTCTTGAAAGGCCTTGAATCGCGCTACATCGGACTACTCGTGGGATGCGCATCTAATGTCCGCTTCAACGCCGGCCGGTTTCTCTTCCGCGAGGGCGAAGAAGCCAACAAGTTCTACATGATTCGTCAAGGCAAGGTGGCGGTCGAAATACGCGCCGCCGATCGCCGTTCCATCATCGTTCAGACCGTTAGAGAGGGCGAGCTCCTCGGTTGGTCTTGGCTGATCCCACCATACCGTTGGCGCTTCGACGCTCGGGCCATTGAGCTGACTCGAGCCATTGCCCTAGACGGGAAATGCCTACGCACAAAGTCCGAAGAGGATCACAACCTCGGCTACGAACTGCTGAAGCGTTTTTCGGAAATAATCGTGGAACGTCTTGACGCAACGAGGCTACAACTCCTAGATGTTTACGGCATCAGTCCTTAAGAAGCAACAGATGAAAAACGAATCAAGTTCCATGAAGTGTCTGAGTCTTCACGGTTCACATGCCGAGGTCTAACTTGCCAAGAAGAAATGAGCTAACCCTCTGTGAGAGGGCATCCTGCGAAGTCTTTTATGACTCCACCTAGACTCGTGCTGCGCGAGTGAGGGAGAACGCAGAATGAGCAAGAATGAGTCCGCGGATAGACAAAGCGTCAAGAACGAACTCACGAACACCATCAGGGAGAACAAGCGAGAACGAAAAGCGCTTTCAACAGAGCTCAACGCGAAAGGGCCTCTCACCATTCGTCAACTGGCAGATGGGACCGGAATTCCGGCCGACAAAGTGCTACAACATATTCTGGTGATGATGAAGTCGGGACAGGTTGCGGAGGTAAGAGAGAATAGCGGCGAGTACGCCTACGACATCAAACGCTAGCCCAGCATGGACGAGCGACCAGGCGACCTCTGAGTTCGAAGAACCGAGCGAGTCATGCTCGGAATCTGAATTCCTAGTACTCGCTACAGGATTCTCAGATCGCGACTGCACTTGTTCAACCTGCGCGCCTTCTCTGTCTCCATGACCACTATGTCCTCTATTCGAACTCCGTACTGCCCGGGAAGATAGATGCCGGGTTCAATGCTGAAGGTCATCCCTTCGGCAAGCTTCAGTGAGTTGCCGGCGACTATGTACGGTTCCTCGTGGATCTCTAGTCCGATTCCGTGCCCGGTCCGGTGAATGAAGAATCTGCCGTACCCTGCGTTTTCAATGACATCTCGTGCGACTTTGTCGACGTTCTGCGCCTCGACTCCCGTAAGAGTTCTCAGGTAGGCCTCCTCTTGAGCGGAGCGCACCACAGAGTATACTTTCTCTCCTTCAGCATCACACGTGCCGATCACGATTGTGCGCGTGATGTCAGAATTGTAGCCACGGTAGAGGCACCCGTAGTCAAGAACCACGAAGTCTCCTCTCTGAAGCTTGCGGTCACCTGACCTGTAGTGTGGAAGAGCTGAATTCGGCCCAGAACCCACCACGGGCTCGAAGGCTACACCGTCTGCGCCAAGCCTTCTCAGTTCATAGATGATCTTTGCAGCTACTTCGTGCTCGGTCATTCCTGCTCTACATTCTTCGATTATCTTGGTGAAAGCGGCGTCAGCGATCTCAGCCGCCTTGTCCATCAGCTCGATCTCCTGACCACTCTTCCTGATGCGCAACTCGTACATCACGGAACCCGCGTCCTCGTACCTTGCGTTGGGGCTCGCCGCAAGCAGCATGACAAGAAAGCGTGACCACATTCGTGTGTCAACCGCAATCGTTGCCTGCCTCTTGTCGATCCGTCTCATAGTGTTCGACAGCAGAGCCACTTGGTCTTCACCATCCTTCCACGAGACGAGACTCTCGACCCAGCTGAACGATCTCACTTGCTCCAGATACAGTTCTGGGACGATGAATTCTGGATCCCCAGACTGAGGAATGATCAACGCAAGAAGACGTTCGCTTGGTTCTTCTCGGAAGCCGCTGATATAGTACATGTTCGGTCCGGGCGCGAGGAATACGATATCAATCCCTTTCTCAGACATGAGCTTCTGGCATCGTCCCAGTCGAGTTCTATAGACCCTAGAACTCTTCTTGCCTGACATGGATTCAGACATTCGCTTCATCCATGGCATCTAGTGTACTCCAAGGCCACAAAAGATCTCGGGTCTGCGGCAAACAACGCTTTCCCACATTCATTTTGAGGACAACCAAAGCGTGCGTCGGTCAGAACTCATCGTGGGCCAGAGTCACTACCGAAAGCATCGGGACGAACCGTTTCGAGGTTTCGGTTTCAGGGACGTAGTTTCCCTGTCCTGTCAGCGTAGACCACGAACATGTAGAGCACAAAGAACGTTGTTATCAAGAGTCGGAAGATTGCCTCAAGTGGCGCAGGGATGACTAGACTGAAGCCGTAGCCGCCACCTGCTGCGCCTCCGCCGCCTCCGCCCCCACCGCCACCTGGAAAGATGGCTCCCGTGAATCCTGTCGCGATTATGTACAGCGCCGCAATGCCTAGAGTTGTCTTGAAATTGTTCTTCACGAATGAGATGCTCCGACCCAAAGCGCTCAGGGCTCCAACATCGTCAAGGGCGGCAGACTGCACCCAGAAGAGCGTGAAGAGAAAGACAAGCCCGCCTAACGTGCCGATGACCAGCCAGACCCCTATCATGTTGCCGATAGCAGCAATAATCTGTGAGAACTCGGGGAGACCGGTCGGAAACGGAGGGAAGGCGCCGGGAGGGATCTGGGTGGGCACAAAGCGCATGATAAGGGGTAGTAGGACAGCAAAGGTTGCAGCGATCCCCAGAATGATGAGCACTAAGTGAATCACTATGAGCGCGAGGATCCCGCCTAGGATTCTTCCAAAGTACTTCTTGGCTCCAACCCAGAAATCGTCGAGCGCAGTTCTGCCGGTTAGTGTCGCGCTCTTATTCATTCCGGCCCATGCCGCAGCCACGTACGCGTACGCAAGGATCGCGATCACGATAATGATTAGGATCGCAGCAATGAAACCCGGCCCAAGGACGCTGAGTGGAGCAGGGTTATTCGCCGCTACTATGAGTACAGGCGCGAAGATGTAGAGTCCCGCGAGCAACAGCGCGACAGGGATCAAGTAGGCTAGGATCAGGGGAGGAAGGAACAAGATCAGGTTGGATCGTAGGAGATCAACCGTCTTCTTGAAAGCCTCGATCAGATCCATTTCTCTTTCACGACGAGTCATAGAGGCGCGCTCGACACTTAACGATAGCGTATCTGATTCGTAATCCTATCCAGACTCATCAGGATCCGACGCCAAAGAAGAACAGAGATGAATTCGAGCTCTCTCTAGTCATCAAGTCCGAATTAGGGGTGCGATCGAGAGAGAATAATCCCAGACGGTTCGTCTACGCTATGTCTTAACCACGATCGTGCTTGCGAGCATGTCGCCTAGGCGCTGTCTCTTTTCCGTAGCCGCTATGAGAATGATCCCAAGTATGTACAGGAACGGCAGATGGTCGATTATCCTTAGAATGTTTCTAACCAGCGCGGAACCGAAGTCGCACCTAGAGCCGTTGACTTTCATCACCCTAATGTTCACCAGCTTCTTGCCTATCGTCTGGCCAGAGGTTCCTTCAAAGTACGTAAAGTAGATCAGCCACAGAAGCCACATAACTGCGACAACTCCGAACATGCCGCCGAACCAGCTCCAGCTGAACCCATTCATCATCGACCAAGGCACAGCAACCATCACTGGGGCAATCAGAAAGATCGACAGTACAGCTGCGATGATGCCAATTATGATGTAGTCAACGATCCCCGCGATTATGCGAGATCCGAGATCCGCAAGAGGACTAGGAGGAACATATCCTGACGGCGTCGGCGCGGCAGCCGGAGTAACCGCTCCCAGTGCAGCGCCGCAGTTCGTGCAGAATTTCGCCTCGCCCGGCACTTCATTCCCGCATTTGGGACAATACGGCATTACGCGTCATCCCTTCGCAGCCGGATATTCAAGGTGAGTATATCAAGCCTCCGCCAGCGATGCGTCGCATGATGATGAGGGCGTCAGGACGAGGAATCCGTGGTCTTCGCGCCCAATTCAGTTCTCCGGAGAAGAGCGTTCACCGCACCGATAAGAGCGTCGCATGCAGTGCGTCTAAGGTCAATCGCGTCGTCCGCCTGCGGCTCGACCTCAATGCTCTCGATCTTCTTCTGATGCCTCGCGATCTCTGCAAGAATCTGCTGCTTCCGTTTCTTGTACTCGTCTTTCAGTTTCTCCTGCTCCGTGACGAAGGACTGTTCAATCTTGGCAAGTTCCTTCTTCGTAGTGTCCAGCCTACCGGTAGCCTCCTCGGTTTTCTGCGCTTTGGCTTTCTTCGAGATGCCTCTGAGAAATCCCGATCTCATTCTAATTACGCGATCGAGTTCTTCTCTCAGGCTTGCAAGCCTACCAGCTACTGGTCTGATCGTATTTTCTCTCTGACGTGTAAGTTCTTTCGCCTTGGTCGAGTATTCTCGCTCGATTTGCGCGAGGGCGGTTTTTCTCTCTAGAATGCTGTGACTGATCTTTCGAAGCGTCTCCTCACGTGTCATTTCCTTGATCCGTCTGTCGCCGAGCGTTTGCTGGATATTCGCAAGTGCTTGTGAACACTCTCTTGCGAACTGATCGTCCACACTGGTCACTTGACTTGATTCGAACTCGGACATGACCGTTCGTAGGCTCAGGAGCCATCTGTCAAAGTGCTCGTAGAACGGAGCAACTGCAAACCTTTGGCTCCCGAGGTGGTGCAGGCTGTTGAGCGTTCTATCGACTAGTTCGTCGCGCGTTGGAATATGCTCCTCATTCAATGAGTAGATGCCGCTCGCCGTTCGCTTCTCTGTTTTCGTCTTGGGCTTGGCTTTTTCGGGCCGTCTGCTGAAGCCTCGAGGTGCCCTTGCCCGCGGTTGGTATCCCATGACTCCCACCCAGCACGCTCAGGATATTTATGAGAACCGTCTTCTCGTGGAGCGATCTGAGTTCCGGCTGCGTATTCACACAATGTGAAGTTCCTGAATGAGCTCTTCGGCACCCAATCGAATGATTTCCTCGCTGTTGTTTCTTGGCGTCCAAACGTGAGATCATTGACCTGGCGACGGAGCGGGTAACAAACCCGAGGACGCCGGCGCCGCACAGTGTCAAATGGTCAGGAATGGTCATAGCCGCCAGCCAGGCATGCAACGCGGTTCTAAGAGACATCGAGATCGACCAGCTGAAGCAGCAGATCAACAAGCTGAGACAGCTCACACTCTCGAGGCTGAGTGAGGACAAGGACGTGAACGCGAATGACGAAGAATGAGATTAGACGGGAAGCTCACAGACTCAAAGGAACAATCGAGAAACAACCCCGCGTCCGGAAATTCCATGGAAGACGCGTCATCCTGGAGGACGGCCACGACGCGCATCGACTCTGGGGACAGATCGAATGGTATGACGCCACTGGAACCCCGACCATCCTAGACGAGCACACACGCTACATGAAAGAGACCAAACGGGAGATCTGGGCGCTCTAACTCAGATAGTGATCGGAAAAGCAACGGGATCCAAGACATGCCGCATGATGAACGGGGATGTCAACGGCGCGAAGCGAAGAGTCGATACCAGTTAGAGCAGATACAGAGGTAGGGGTTTGATTTCCCGTCGAACAGGGTCTATCTGCAAACCCAATTGCTCCAGCGTGGTCACCCCGAGGACCTCATTGTCGGTATCCTCACCGAATATGACGTTCGTCAGCCACTTCCGTCCCATGAGCTCCACCACTGACACGCCCACATCTCGGATAAGCTTCTCATTGTTGATCGAGCAAAACTCCATCTTCTCAACACTCTCTATCCCAAGGTCCCTCAGACTTCTTTTGCTGACAACAGTGTACTCGGCCCCCGTGTCGACGAGAAGCTCAGCTTCGCGGTACCTAGTTGGCTGGCTAGGGTTTGCTACCTTCACTTTGACCTTCGTGTAACCCATTCAGGACAATCCTCGATTAGATGCTGAGCCCGCAGTAATAAACCTCCATGTCCGGGAAGGGCCATGTCCTCCTCTACGGGTTCGATCCGTCTCGGATGGCATGTTCTGCGAGCGCTCTCCACTTGACACGTCCGTCCAACCGATCCGAAACGCGAACGACAATCAGATCCAAGCCTGTACCCCTTTGGCGGAACCCTTCGGCTTCATCAACGATGGCAAAGGCATTCAACTCTTTGGCCGCTGCGAGGGCGTCCAGCAGTCATCGTTGACTTGCATCGTGGACTTGTGGGTCTTCTCCTGTCGCGCCTCTTCCTCGATCTCCTTGATGAGTTCCTTCTCCAATCTCACGGTCGCGGCAGAAGAATGCGTGAGAATCCCCGTCGAGCTTGTCGACTCGGGCTTGTACGTAGACGCACTCACCCTAAGAAAAGCGAAGCAGAAGATTCAGAGAGAGGCCTCCTGACCTCGAATGAAATATGCACCGAATCCGAGTTACACATTTGACGCCTTCTCAGAATGCCTCGCAGGAGATCTTCAAGCGGCTAGCCGCAGTGTAGGTAGAGCGATGGCCGTTGCCAGAGAAGCATTAGCTATCATGAATGCGATTATCACGCGGACAAACGAACGTCGAGTCTCTCCTCAACCGCCTTCGCTCCCGCAAAATCAATAGAGTGAGTAGCAAGAAACCGCAATCATGCATGAGTTCTGATTCAGCAGGTCCAAATGTCAGTTCTTGCGGGCAAACCATTGAATGGTTGCCGATAGACCGTCGTCCAAGGAGGCTTTCGGTTGAAAGCCCAGTTCACTTTGGGCTCTGGTTATGGTAGCGACGCTCCGCCTTATGTCTCCTTTCCTAGGCGGCTCGAACCTGAGATCCGACGGGACCCTTGCAACCTCCTGCATCTTCTTCGCAAGTTCCAGAATTGTGGTCTCTCTTCCGCTCGCAATGTTAAACGCCCTGCTTCGGAGAGTCTTGTCGAGGGCGGCGACTGTTGCGTCTATAGCGTCTGCGACATAGATGAAGTCTCGGCTTTGAGAGCCGTCCCCAAAGATTCTGAGCGGCAACTTGCGAAGTAGTCTTCTCGCGAATACCGATATGACGCCGCCGTACTGGCTTGAGGCTTGCCTCTGCCCGTAGACGTTGAAGTACCTCAGCGAGACCGTCTCTATTCCGTGGTTCTCTTCGAACGATCCGCAATACAGTTCCGAGGCGGCCTTGGACGCGCCGTAAGCGGAAATGGGAACCACATCCACGTCCTCTGTGATGGGAAACGTGCTGGGGGATCCGTACACTGCCGCGGAGGATGCGAATACCACCCTCTCGGCCCCGAGCTTGCGCGCGGCCTCGAGAACTCGCAGAGTCCCAGTCAGGTTCACTTCGCTCGTGAGAACCGGATCCCGGATCGAAGCTTGAACATCCGTCACTGCGGCAAGGTGACAGACTCTATCAACCCTTTCAAGCTTCGGAAGCAAACGGTGAATTCGCCTGACGTCACCTTTAACGATGACGAGACTCTTTGAACGAAGAACATTTGCTAGGTTACTCCTTTTCCCGGTGGAGAAGTTGTCCAAGACCGTAACGTGGCGCCGGTTTGTGATCAAACGTTCAACGAGGTGGCTTCCTATGAAGCCAGCACCGCCAGTCACAAGTATTCTCATCTGTTTCCGGACTCCACCATTGATTGTTCTATCATTGGGCGGGCATCGAACGAGACAAACTGTCTCGCATTCCACGATGCGCACGAGTGTGGCGCATGGTTGAATCTCACGTACAGGTCGCCCTTCGAGCCGAAGTCAACAGCCAGGACGTTTCTGAGACGACAAGCCCGGTATCCGGCTTCAACCTTCGTCAAGATCTTCTTGAGATCCAGCTCTAGGATCGTTTCAGGCAGAGTAAACGCTGGTGCCTCCTTTCCTTTCTTTGAGCAGTTGTCAGGTACGCTGTGCGTACGAGCCCCTCATTGTCAGTCGGCTCACATATAACCGCAAGGAAATGCTCACCATCGAAACGCTTGAACACATGTATTCCGCCACGCCCGTTTCTGTAGGCCTCGTCGGGCTGAATCAAGGCCTCTGACAGTGGCTCCGTTCTGGATGACTGACTTCTGGATGCCTGAACCTGATGTGCAGCCAATCCTCTTCTGGGAGGACAACCCGTCTACCATCAAAGGCTTTGACTGACAGAACGTAACTCAATGCCGTCCACACCATCGCAGCCATCTCTTTTCATAGCAGTCGCACGCTCTACATGAGGGTGAGAAATCGTGGGCGTCTCTTCGGAGCCAGTGTTGTAGACCTCCACGACGCCATGCCAGAACTTGTCGTCCAGAGCAGGAAGGAATGCGCCGACGCAATCGTCTACGTAGAAGTAGGATTTGGTCTGTGCCCCGTCCCCGAAGACCTCGAGCTCGTCAGGAAGTGCGCCCGATTCTGAGTGTTTCAATGCCCGAAGGGAAGTCGAAAGACTCCTCCCATAACTCGATTCATTCAATTCTCCAGCTATGGAGTAGCCGCGCGATTTCCGACGAACAATGTCTTGTGGTTGACGACATTGCTCTCCTTGCCTCCGTCAGCGCCTTCCCTCGATTTCTTTCACCTTTGCCTCGAGAAGCGCTACGCGTTGAACAAGGTCGAGCCGCTTATCGAGTCCGTCGATCTTTGCGTCTATTGCGGCGAAACGGGCATTCATCGTGTCGTCAAGCGCTTTGAAGCGTTCATCGATTCCTTTGAACCGTTGATCGATTCCTTTGAACCGTTCATCGATTGCCTCGAACCGCGCATTCATGAGCTCCTTTAAGGTGTTCTCCGATCTCGTGACTCTGTCGTCGACGATGCGCATGATCTCGGGGGCAAGGTATCGTGTCACTGCGGACGCGAACCACGGGGGTATCTTCTCGGCCAAGGCAGCTCAGAGAGTTGCAACTATGTGCTCGCGACATAAAGGGCTTGGGAATCTGCAAGCTCAGAGCCCTGAAGGTTTTCTAGGATTCAAATTGGCGTGAGACTCTGCTTTGGAGTTCCCGAATCAGCTCCTGTGCGGAAGTACACCCGAACACGAGCCGCGCGAGGGGTCCTCGTTCTCTCATTGCTTCCAGAAGATTGTAGGTCGCCAGCTGGGCCAACAGGCTGCTTGAGCTCGCCGTGAAGGTTTAAGGGTGGGCGGAGATCATACATGTCATGTGACCTCTATGATGCATGCCCTCGTTGAAACAATCCGCACGTTCAAGGGACGGCCGTTCGGCACAAGGGACCTCGCACAGAGACTGGGGTACGCGCCGGGATACGCTAGAAACTTCATCAGCCAAGCGACAAGAGAGGGCTTGCTCGTAGCCCAACGGGGGAAGGGGAGAAGAGAAAAGACCTTCACCGCCAACCCACGCATTGTCAAGGAGATCATTCTGAAGGGAGGAAAGGATAAAGAGGAACTGCTCGAAGCGCTTGGGCTGCGCTCCAAGTACCTGGGCGAATACGTTGCCCTAGAAGGATTCACGGTCGTAGACCATGATGTTGATCTCAATAGGCTGGGCGAAAGAATCTTCGCGCAGAAGGAAAAGAATGATCAAGTCGTCATCACAAACCTGGGCGTGCCCAAGAAGATCCTGACAATCGAGATCTAGGAAACAGTGCGAAGGCCGAGATGAGATGAAGGTCACGAAATGCTGGGGCTTCCGCGAGGACGAGCAACCGCCGTACCCTACTATCGAAATCACCCTGTCGTCAGCTGACCGCAGCGCGACGATCACCCCAAAGGTGGACACAGGCTTCAACGGCTCCCTCGCGGTAGACAAGGAAGCTACGAAGAAGCTGCGGGTCACACCGAAGGGAACGACACTCATCAGAACAGCAACAGGATACAGCGAAACGTCGATCTATGCTATCAACATCCGCCAGTCAGAACTGGGCATCGATCAGACGATCCTTGCCATAGGCGCGCAACGATCCCTCGTCGGAAGAATTCTCCTCAATGGCAGAAAGTGGCTTCTCGACTGCAAGGAACAGAAACTCTGCCTCATGACAGATTCCTCGGCATGAGGATTTCGAGGCGTTTCTCAGTCTCGACCAGAGCTGTCCGAGCTTATGGGCGGCTCCGAGAACTTGCAGAGTCCCAGTCAGGTTCACGATTATGATCGCTTCGGACTTGGTCATTCATTTTTTCCTGAAAGTTCGAAGTGCAGGGTCAGCATGTGTTTTGAGATCAAGGAAGCGCGTTCTAGACTCTACGCAGGTCGATTGCGACTATCCGAAGTTGGTTCGAATTTTGCAGAATGAACCGGTCACTTGTTATCAGCGGAAGCTCGTGGAGCTTGGCAGTGGCCACATGAAAGGAGTCGAAATAGTGAAGTCCTCCTCCGCAACGAGAGTACAGTCTCATGGCTTCAACGCCGGCTTCGACAGATGTGGGCAGGACCTCGTGAGGCCTTTTCCGAAGGCTAGGCTTGTCACACCCGCGGAGGCGACAGATCAATTGACGACCCTTCCACCCTCGAGCTCAGACATGAGCCGTGCAATGAGATGACACGATGCTGGATGTTTCAACGCTTGCGTGAGGTGATGGAGATCGCGATGCTGTGCTATGAGTTAGGACGCGTTGAAACAGGAGATCAACTCAAGGCTTTTGTAATAGGGGTTCAAGGGGAGCGTATCTTCAGCTCCCGACGACCGTAGACCACTCTCTCGAGCGCCAAGAGCGCTTTGTCAAACGTCTGCAGGTACCAGACAGGCGGCGCCAGGAAGCTTGCCAGTATCAGGGCGTCCCTTCCTCCGAGCGGGTATCGCTCCGCGAGCGCAAGCCCTATTCTGGTTGTGCCCAATGTTTGATTGAGAAACAGGTTGTTCCTATCATCCAAGACCTCTCTCAGCACCAGTCTTGCCTGTTCTGGCGACCACTTCAGCTTGAATACTAGCGCATGATAGGTTTCGTGAATTACAGTTGGATTGAGGGCCACCCGTTTCGAAGCGAGAGACCTCACCCTTTCGTGTTGCGGGTGATCCCGGTCTAGGTAAGCAACGAGAATGTTTGAGTCTATCCCCAGATACTTTTTACCTCTTCCGGCGTAGGCCACTCCGGTTTACCCGTCCTCTCTGGAGCCAGCCCGCACAACTGCCTCCACCCTCTCTTGCGTTTCCGAAGCGGTTTGATTACCACGACATCCCTTGCCTTCTCGATCGCAACGACTGCTCCACTGGTCAGCCCTGCACTTTGCCTAATCTCCTCTGGGATCAAGACTCTGCCCCGTTGATCCACAACGGTCTCTGTCAAGAGGGTTCTCCCACGAGCTTGGTGGGAAAGCCTCCTATAAAGTCATCTGCAAAACGAGCGAGATCACACCTTATGGATCGAGCGGCGTAATGTAGCGGTGAAGCTCCAGTTCTTCTGACCGGATTCCTCAAGATGCAAGAGTAGCCTGACTGCTTGAGACGCAGATAGCTCTGCTTCGGGAACAGCTCTGGATCAGTTGCGGTGCATTGCGGAAAGAACCCCGCTTCATAGCCTAGTGCAGGCTTCCCCATGGGTGCGGCCGTTCGTGTATTGCACAGCGCGAAACGATAGACTTGTAGGGGTTGCAGGATTGATCTCGGCGATCTCTCTCCACCAAATCTGCCGGCTCACTTTGAGGGAGAGGCGGGTGACCGCTGAACCTACGGCATTGTAGGCCCGAATGGCGTGGCGCTAGCCCGGTGCCAGCCTCAAACCCAAGTCAGCCAATCTCGAGAAGTGTTCGTCGCGTGTCGTCAATGTTGCAATATTGCACTGCTAACCCCGGTGAACTTGGCGACGGGGGCCCCTTTGGAAAACGCTGACGATCTTGTTGATGACGCGACCGCGCTAGAGAAAAGTCAAACGACGAATCCCCTTCACTCTATCGAAATCAGTGTCGTGGGAGAAAACGTCAATGACACCGTATCTTTTCATGACAACGGTCGTGACCACGTCGGTTAGACTCAACTTGCCGTTGTAGGCGGGATAGGCTGAGAGCGCCAGACTCTTCCAGGAGGAGTAGGAGTTGTACGGCCTGGAGTCGGAGGTCGCTCGGGTTGGGGAAGAGCTCCACAAGCTCACGCGATTTGTCTTCGGTGAACGGCCTGGTTTTTCCTCAGCTCTTTGCCTCGATCTCCCTCACCTTGGCCTCGAGGAGGGCCACCCGTTGAACGAGGTCGAGACGTTTCTCGAAACCGTCGATCTTGGCGTCTAGTGTAGCGAAGCGGGCGTTCATCGTGTCCTCGAGTCCTCTGAAACGGTCATCAATTCCCTTGAAGCGGGCGTTCATCGTGTCCTCGAGTCCTCTGAAACGGTCATCAATTCCCTTGAAGCGGGCGTTCATGCTGTCTTCTATCGCCTTGAAGCGGGCGTTCATCAGATCCTTCAGCGCGCTCTCGGATCTTGTGACTCGCTCATCAACGATGCGTATGATCTCAGGCGCAAGGTACCGGCTCACCGCTGACGCGAACCATGCAGGTATCTTCTCAGCCAAGAGCGCTCACACACATGGATGCGTGCCCTTTACATAAAGAGCTTCGTGGTCCGATTGCTCTCACACGAATATTCCCAACCGGTGGGATTTGAACTGCTTCTTCGCTCTTCAGCTTCGGTTTTCAACCGATGCGCTTCGTTCGAAGAGTCTCCATGCAAGCCTTCTCTCGTAGCCTATTCACAGTTCCCTTATCGAGGTTCCACTCGAGACGATGAGCCTCGTCCATCGTCCATCGATGAGATTGCGTAGAATCCCAGGATTCGCAGCGTCAGAGGATACCAAATAGGGCTCCTCCAATCGCGACTCTGGCGTTGAATCTTAGCATGGTTGCCTATCCCGTACTCCAGCTCTAGTGGAGCGAAAGGTAGCCGCGACAGCTTCCCAAGTCCAAGAACCGTGCCACTATCCGGCTCCTGCCTAGGACAGCTTTCAAGTTCGCGACATCCTGCTTGTCAATAGCCCCCAGAATCGGGGTCAGCGTCAAATAGACGACCAAGTAGAGCAGCCCCCTATGATCAGATTGATGTCGCCGACCCCGGCACCATCAAGTTGGATCAACACCATCGTCCGAATAGACACTCCTAGGGCGGCGAGCAGAATCCTTCCGCTAGGTTTCAGATCGGGCTGTTTACCTTCGTAGACCTCTAAGCCTGAAATTGAGGCGGGGGTGAGACTCGTTGCGGCATGAGCGGGGTGACGAGTAGGTTTCGGCGGCACGAGCCTCCAGTGAAGGGCCGCTGTGAGCCGCCAAAATGTATGGGTCTCCGACGACGGTCTATTGCAGGGATTGTCGGCGGCGCGGCCGTTGGGCAGGCGAGTTTCACGGACGAGTCGGAGGCGCAGGGCGCTGTGACGAGGATCCGTGACTCGAGCGTTGGGCGGCTTACGGACCTGGAAGTCCGTGACGGTCGAGGCGCGTGGAGAGAACGGCTGAGGCGGCTGACAAGTTGAGTACGCCGCCAAAGAACGACGGCCACGCGAGTGAGGATAGGAGCCAAGGTGCTCAGCGGGGGGAGGAGGAGACGCGACAGTGGATACTCAAGCGTTTACGGAACCTTGGGCCATGGCCCGTAACCGTGGATATCATGGAATGGCAATTCTACCCAGCCTTGATCGGTCCCAGCGCCTTCCTTGATGCCCTTCACGGCACAGACGTATGGATTCGGGCTCGGGATCATAACTGGTCTGAGTCCTCCGGAAAGAATCTACGCAACTCTTGCCGGCTACGTGACAGTAGTCTACAGAACCCAGTTTGTGGTATTGCACAGCGGAAAACGATAGACTTGTGGGCGGTTGCAAGATTGGTTGATTCGGCGGTGAGCGGCCCGACATACCAAGTCCGTGGCTCGCCTCAGGAGATGTCATCAGGTCCCTCATCGACAAGCTCTAGGGGTCGTTCTTCCGCTGCTCTGACCGAAACCGGCAACAAAGACTCATCCCCGGCGAAGATCTTGTCGAACTGAAGTTGTTGCTCCATTATTCTTAGTACAGCGAACCTCACATGTGTTGTAGCGGATCCAAACAATGCTTAATACCGCTGATTGGGGACTCTGATGATGTGAGCGCACTTGGCTGAGAAGATTCCCTCATGGCTTGAGAGGATCCTCCTCCCACGTGTCAGTGAGATCTCCGGAGAGCTGAAGGCGATAAATACGCGCATCGACAGCGTGGAAAAGCGCATCGACAAACTTGAGACCGGCCTCGAGGGCTTCAGGAGAGCGACGATCACAAGGGATGAACTACTGCCGAGGCTCGAGGCGCTACATACTAGACTCGACGCCATAGAGAAGAGGATACCGGTCATAGAGAATCTCGCCGAGATCGAGGTGCGACTAACGCAAGTGGAGAAGAGACTCAGCCAGTAAGGCGTCAAATAGCAGCACGGCACTCGAGAAACTTGGGTCACAAAGCTCGGCAAAGTCGCGTTCTGCTCCTGAGCGCCGTGATTACGTCATCATAGATCTCGGAAGCGACTCGCAGCTTCAGTAAACCGCTGTCTGCCCTGTATACGAGCTTCTCAGAACAGCCTGACAGCTGGTCCGCGACGAGACACGAGAAGAACACGTCAGCGTCTGCCAAGACTCTGGAAGGTAACTGCTCACCGCTTGCCTTCTCTGACAAGCCCCTCTGCCATCTCTTCGAGCTTTACCCAAGGTTCCCTGATGCGATCTCCGTACTTGCCCTTCAAAGCCTTCACATCTTGGATCGGGACAAGTTCGAGCCGCCCGGCGACTAACCCTGCCTCGAATCGGCGGGCTCCGAGCTTCTTCCTCAGAGAGGCTGGGAGGAGTAGTCGGCCTTTATCATCAAGCTCTACGACGGTCAAGTTTGTTCCCACTCCCCGACCTGTGGGCCCCGCTCCCATAAGCAATACCATTGATTCGACTAGGAGAGCAACGCTGGACAAATGCCAACGGGGAAGACTTGGTGTGTGGTGGATACGCCACATGTTGCGAACGACTGGCAAACATCAACTGGGGATGCGGAGGGTTTGGTGTCTCAGGAGCCAGCGGGTTAGGTGACTTGTATCGTGTTCCCCGCGCTGCTGTCAACTCTGTAGGTCGCGTAGTCAAGGTAGACCTCGTAGGTGTAGGTGCCCTTCAATCGAGCAGCTGTCCATTGTGCTTTGTACGTGTTCTCGATGCCTGGTTGGACGTTGCTGGCCTTTAGGGAGATCGTTGTCGCAAGCGTGCCGTCCGGCTTGTAGATCTTGATGCTGATCTGCGCCGCCGGCCAAGCTATGTTCCCTGTGTTCATGATCTTGACCGTAAAGGTCGCTTTCCTGCCGGAACGTACAGGGTCCGGGCTGTCAGTGACTGAAAGGATTTTTCCGGTTATGACTGCGGGCTGAACGGTGAAGCTCTGGCCTGTCAGCTGGTCTAGAGGACTAGTAGCATACGCGTAGACATCGTATTTCCAGTCTCCCACTGGAGCTGACAGAGGTAAGGTGTAGGATATCTTGACGGTCGCCTCTCTGCCGGGCCGCAGACGGCTGACGCTGGCAGAGGGAGATGCCACCAAGAGGCCGTCGGGCCCATAGATCTTCACCTGAACATTCGCCTTTGATACGGTCGTGGTCCCAGTGTTCCGAAGGGTTACAGAGAACGACATCGCCGACCCCTGAATCACTTGGCTTGCGTCAGGGAGCATGCTCACCGCTGTGATAGTCACGGGCAAAGTAGACCGAACCTCGAATGATGCGCTCGCGGTACCTCCTATTGTTCCCGTGACGATGACAGAGTAGGTCCCGCTCGGCGCGGTGGCAACCGAGAAGGAGCCAGATACCACGCCGCTCGAGAGTGCGCATATAGCATTCACAGCGAGCCCGTCCGGAGAAGACGTGATCGCACAGCCGGTATCTCCACGAGCGAAGCCTGACCCCGAAACGATGACATTAGTTCCAGGAGCCCCAGAGGTGGGGGACAGGGTTATGGTTGGACGGAGGAAGTTCGCAGTCTCAGTGACTGGAGAGTTCATGGTCACGAGCGCTGTGCTCTCCGATCCTGAATAGCTGCCCGAGCCAGACCCGGTCCACGAGCTGAAAGCATATCCGGACGCTGGAAACGCTTGGATGTCTACGGTTTGCCAGGGCTCGTACCAATACGTTCCCACGGGTGGGTCTGTTGTTCCGCCGTCCGACGGCGCGGCCTGCATTATCAGTTGATATTGTGTTCTGTATGTTGCATCGTAGGTGACCGATGCGTCGAGGGTTATGGTTCTCGGGTTCTGCGTGTCGCCGTCCGCCCACTGCGAAAAGACGTACTGGATCCCTGAACCTCCGCTGACGGGTGACTGGACAGCGAGACTGTACGTTCCAGCGGAGATCACGAAGTCCGTCTTTCCACCTGGGTCGCTCGTCTTCGTCTCCGTGCCGAGTGTGACTTGGACGCCAGCCATCAGGGAACCGTCTTCCCTCCTGGTGTAGACGGAGACCGTGTACTCAACAGCAGAACCCACTGTGAAGGAGTGTTCTTTCTGGTTGTTGTTCTCATTCAGTTCGGGTATCTGGTTGTCCGGATCAATGACCCATGTTGTTGTGTGTGTGCCGGATTCGGCGTTGAGCGGGCCGACGTACCAAGTCTGAGTCTCGCCTGGAGCGATGTCATCAGGGCCGCCTCGTCCGTAATCGCTGTCGTAGTAGGCGTCGAGGTAGAAACCGTACGCTGTTGTGTCTCCGATGTTCTTCACTGTGACAACGATGTCGAATTGCTCTCCGGGCGATATCTCGCTGACGGGTTGGCCTGGCTGTGAAGAGCGCTCAAGCCATACGCTTTCGACGGTGAGATCGGGGGAAGCGCTCGCGTAAACCGGCAATGTGTGACTTGCCAGGCTGATCAAGAAAAGCAACAGCAGAGACGAGCCTACAAGAACGTGAGCCCTGCGCTTTCCAAGCATGACCGGCGCCCTGGCTCCTATCAGGGGTCTTGTGCAGGGAGTAAGAGTCGTGTAACCATGCCTGCCAAAGACCGGCGACACAGCAAAGAGGACGTTGTCAGCTTTTCAGGCAGTCTATGTAAGATGAGACCCATCGGAGCGCGTCAGGTGAGCGCTAGTGAAGAAAGCCGCTGTGGCTGGCCTAGTAATCGTCTCCATGGCAGTTTTATGGGTCGTCCTCCCACTCTTCATAGGAAGCGCCGATCACGTCCTCGCTCTGACTGTCACCCGTAATGCATACCCCACGTGTCCCACGGGATCAGCGTGCTTCACGCTGGAACTGCGGAACCTTGGGCCATGGCCCATAACCGTGGATATCGTGGAATGGCGTTTCTACCCAGCCTTGATCGGTCCCAGCGTCGATGTGAAGTGGCTGGGCCGGGCGCCAGACCGACGGTTTTCCCTGATGCCCTTCACAGCACAGACGTATGAATTCGGGCTCAAGATCATAACTGGTTTGAGTCCTCCGGAAACAATCTACGTGACTCTTGCCAGCTACGTGACGGTACTCTACAGAACTCAGTACGTGGTATTGCATAGTGGGAAACGATAGACTCGACACCCACGTGTTGATCCGAGGAATTCTCTCAGACGCATTACTTCCATAGCCACCTAGCTTGCGATGGGGAGGTGATGCGCGTGGGAAACCGGGGATCATGCTGTCTGAACGGGCACGTTTTCTGTCATGCTGGCGGTTCAGCGGCAGATTCGGGCTTGTTCGTCAAAAAATTTTGCTTGGGGCCTGCGGGCGGAGTTGGGGGCGGCTGAGCGTCGGCGAATCCTGACATTGTTGCTGGCTGCAAGGTCGCGGCGGGGGTGGCTGTTCACTTTCGTTGACCTGTAAGCCTGAAATTCAGTTCACGAGCCAACTCTTCGGTAGAGACGACGTAGCCACCTTATCTTCCCCATCCTCGCATACGTTCTCTCACACACCAGTATGCAAATATCAGGCCAGTCTCTGTCCTAGGCTTGTTAGATCCATAGTCTCCACATGCTTCCGAGCAAATTCTCTCAACTTCACATCTTCAGTCACGAGAACAGCGCTCTCGTGTCTTGCAGCGGTCACATACGACGCGTCATAGAACGTCAGGTTCTCACGGCACGCCAGTCTCAGGGTATCTGCGAGCTGTGGCCCAGCAACATGAACAACATGTATAACCTCTCGCCCCGCCAGCTCTCCCAGGATATCAGCGATTTCGATTCCTTCATCCAAGGTGATAGATCCAATCAGGGTGGAGAGCTTCCAGATGCTATTGCATGCTTCGTAGAAGCCAAGGTCGAGCGTGACGAGATATTCCTTTGAAGCCTTCCTGACCAGCTCGTTGCCGAGCCTAGTCACTAGGGGAAGGAGCGCTGAAGCGTCAAGAAGATACTTCACCTGGTTTCCCTGTCCTCACGTACAAGTTTCGCGACCAACTCTCCCTCGATTCTTCCACCCAGCCGTTCCTTTAGCGCGTCAAGCCTTGCGCCGAGATCTTGCAGCTCAAGTCCGGCGACATAGCCCTCTAGCAGCGTTCTAACAGTCTTGCTTACGTTCACTCCTCGCCTCTCGAGCCTTCTCTTGATCTCGCGAGGCACCCTCACAGTTATTACGCTCACGGCCGACCACGTAATACTCGACGTATTACGGGCCTATAAACGCTTGCCGCAACTAGGAGGTCGGTTAGGATCTGGGATCATTTCAGGAATTTATCATCCATCAATTATGCTGTCTTCACCGTACCCCGCACGATGACAATGTTCAAACATAAGCGATTGAGTGCGCCTGCTCGATCTGCGCTACCTTAGGCCAGATGATCAGTGATACACACCACGTCGCTGGAAAATCGATATCTATAGGAGAGATGTTAGCGCCTTTGCTGTCGCCAAGGTCGTGAGTGATTCTGTGGAGGTTGGCGTTCGCAAATCGACGATCAGAATCTGGAGATGCTAATCTTGATGAAGCACAGAGCAGGACAGACCGATGACGTGCGAGACCTTATCGGCAATAGATTCTCTTCGATCGACTGGAACTACATGAGATCGATTGCCCGCAACGACGAGGAAGCAATCGAGATGAGAAACGTGGCGCGTTCCACGGAGCTCATGTAATCGCGCGGCGGCGCGAATAGTTCCTCCCAAAAGCAATCACTTTCGAACCTGTGACCGTCAGCAGGGAGGCCTCCTTAGCCTTGAGCGAAGAGAACTGGCAACGGGATGGCGCTGGAATTAACCCAACTCGTCGTGTAGGTTCTGATGAGTCTTTCAGCCCAAGACAGTCGGATCGCTCTTGATGTCCCCGTAGGCGACCCTGAGCCTGGCACCGCCAAGCGCCTTGACCCCGCCCGCCGCGTTGATATCCTCGGCTCGTTCTGAACCCAACTTCTGGATGCCTGAACCTGATGTGCAGCGACATTCGCAGCAGCAAGGAGGCAACGAAACGCGATCGAATTCCTACGAGGAGATCACGGGCGACGGATCCTGATTCTGATTGTTGTCAACGGCGCGTTCTGATGCCTCTACCCATTGCTCTTGAATCTCCACAATCTATACGGTAGACGGTATAGCCCGCACCGTCGCGGGGAAGATCGTTCACGGGCTAATACATTAGGTAATACGATTCCTTGAGCTGTCCTGTCAAGGGGTCGACAGTCAGACCGAGGGTTTCAAGGGTGGTCACTCCCACGAGCACCCGGTCTACGACGTCGCTTATTGCCACCCTGACGATCCCGTCTTTTCCAGCAATTTCGACCTGCACATCCGACAGTTCCACGTTTATGGGACCGCCAGCTGTCATCGCCTTGGATCTAGCCTTTGTTTCAAGGCGGAGGTTTTCTGCGACTTTTCTTGGCAGGACAGTCAGTGTCGCTCCGGTGTCGACCAAGCCCTTTTCCTCAAGCGTCGTACCGACCGTGGGGTTCGACAGCCCCACTTTTACCTCAACATGGCCCATGGCGTGTCGCTGAGCGTGTTCCTCTCAGCAGCCAAATGGCTGCCTTCCCCAATTAAGGCGAATGGTGGATACCCTGCGCGTGCGGCCAAGGTCGCATGACGCTCCCCGAAGACTCGCCTGTAAGGCGTACGATTGACCCCGCCTAGCAGTTGCAAGATTGCACCGCTAGATGCTCGGGCACACCAACTCATTGATGAGCTGTTCTGCGGCGAGCCGAAGTTCGGCTTGCATCTTGATCTCATGCGAAAGTACTGAATCAACTCATAGGAGCCTGTTAGAATCCGAACCCGACGAGGCCGAATGCTACGATGTTCCAGTTCTGGATTTACTCTAGACCGTGATGTGAACGCAGCCAAGAACGTCTTGGAGAGAGCCCTGAGGTTTGGGGCAGTCGGCCTCGCAGATGAACCTACGCGATCCACACAGGACCGGGACGCTCTTCCTACTCTTCAGGCTCCTAGCGGCAAAGTTGAGCCGGAGGAATGCTTAGGGATGCTCGACAAACTTGTCGAGTCGGGCTTGTGCATAGACTCGCTCACACCAACAAGAGCCAGAGAGAAGATCGAGCAAAAGCCTCTTGACCCAGGCTCGCCTAGGGTTGACGATGGTTTTGTCATACTGTGAACAGGAAATCTGCTAGTGACTACTAGGCTGTTCTTTTTCTGCGGTGCATGAAGATCGGCAGAAGGAGAATAGAGAGGAGCCACAGAGCGACCAGCGTGAGTTGCGCCAGCGGTCTCGTCGGATAGGTCGCCGTGCCAACCACTCTCCGTCAATCATCCCACCATGCGAGTACGCCGGAGAATCATTTTCCTATGCCAGAGAAACTTCAAGCAAAGCCACGTGCCGTCACAGCATCCTTATCAGCAGCTTGTAGGATGTGTGATGGATGGTCGTCTTGCCCGAAGAATACGTAATTGTTTCTGATCCAGAGGTTTGTGGCGGAAAGCCCGTTGCTAGGGGCACCCGCGTACCAATTCAGTACATCCTAGACCTTTCCACCAAGGGATACGATGTCGAGATGATCCATGAGGAGTATCCGAGCGTTTCCACAGAGCTGATAGCCAAGGTCCTCAAGCTTCTGAGCGAAAGCAGGATCATTCGAGTCGCGCACTGAGCATGATTAGGTTCATTGCCGACGAGAACGTTCCAAGCCGCGTGATCAGAAGGCTCCGCGATGCTGGACATGACGTTGTTACAGTGAGTGAAGCGGCATCCGAGGGAATTAGAAACTATGAACTCGCTGAGCTGTCAGGGAGAATCGGCCGTGTGGTATTGACCAGGGACGCCGACTTCACGGCGCTAAGGCAATCCCTTAGGAAGAAGATGAAGGTCATCTACATCCGCGGCAGCGGCGATCCACATCAACTGGCCGACCTGGTCTTGTCAAACATTGATCATTGTTTGACACTGCTCAAGGAACATAACGTCGTCATCCTCAATGAGGAGGGATGCCATACAACGTAGTTCTCTTCCTGTCGCTGCTGAGGACCGTCAGAATATTGTACAAAACTCAGTATGTAGAATTGCATAGCGGGAAACGATAGACTTGTAGGTGGTTGCAGGATTGATCTCGGTGATCTCTCTCCACGAAATCTGCCGGCTCACTTAGAGAGGGGCGGGTGACCGCTGAACTTGCGGCCATTGTAAGCTCGAATGGCGTGGCCCTAGCCCGGTGCCAGCCTCAAACCCAGATCAACCGATCTCGAGAAGTGTTCGTCGTCTGTCTTCAACGTCATATTCTGCGAGATTGCGGTTGCTGCTATGAGTAGGTCTGCGTCAGGCACCAATGCGCCTGCTTCCCTGAGTTTGCAGTACAGGTTGCAGTACTCCTCAACCGTCCTGTTGTCAAGCCGCTCGACAGTGAAGCTTTCCTCAAGGAGTCCCTTCACTCGATGTCCGTGTCGAGAAGGTTCATCCGAGTGTGAACTTCTCCCTGAACTCCTTACTGGATGTCAGGACGGATCTGAGATCCTCGGGTGTCAGCAGGTTGGCTGCTTCCTCGAAGGCGCGCTTGCTCCTGAGGGTGCTTCGCTCGTCGTAGAGCTCAAGAAGGAACTCGCGCCGCTCAAGGGGCCCTTTGGCTTCTTGGAGAACCTTCTTGACCTTCTCCGGAACGGAGATTGTTGCGTACTTCGCCAAGGGGCTTTGCGGGCGTGGCCAGGCGTCAACAATCTTAGTCCCGTTCTGAATTCTTTTCGGCCGGGCTGAGCACACTCAGGGCCGCTGGTTACTTGCGGTGACCTCAGCGATCAGCGAACGCGGCTTTGCGGAGATCGAACTCTTCTGCTCTGAGCGACACGAACCACGAAGTGCAGTAGCGGCTCAAACATTAACGCAACTAGTTGTTCCGCTGATTGCTGGAATGTACCTTATCAATGTTGCAATCGACCCCACATCTAGGCTAGGCCCTATTGTCTGTGTTCCTGCTAATCGTGCCAGCACAAGCATTCGATCATTCTGAAGACAGGAGCTTGTGCTCGTCCCATTATGGTCAGCGGGGGGCTGTTCTTTTCTCTACTTCAGCCAGCCTCACCTTGATCTCAGCCAACTCCTGAACCACTGGTAGCCTCTTCTCTAGAGAATCTATCCTAGCGCTGAAGGTCTTCTCTAAGGAATCTATCCTGACGTTGACCGCCTCGAATCTAGCTTCCATGATCTTTTCCAGATGCCCGACCTCTTCCTTGACTATTTCTCTCACTCTAGATTCAAGCGTAGGGATGAGGAGTCTTTCGACCCATCCGGGCACCTTTTCAGCTATCCTACTCATTTCGTTCCGTCCAGTCACCGAACTCTCGAACTGCGATACTTAAGCGTGATTTGTCATGGGCAGTCGATAGATCGGGTCCGAAGTCATGTCCTCCTACGGAGCCTTACCAGAGGCATAGACTGAGCTGACGTTTCGTGAGTTTGTGGATGGCGAAGAAGTAGGTGCCGAATCGTTTGAAGGCCGAGGAGACGACGCAGATCAGGATTTGCGCCATCTCCTGTCGCAGGAGTCTCTAGCCCTGTTGGCAATCGCCGCCTCACTCACAATCCTGCGTTCCCTCAAAACCCTGTGGCATGCCTCTCGGAACGACAAACAGTCCCCATCTGAAGAGCTTGGTTGCGAAGTGCTACGGGCTGAACAGATACAGGATGAATGGTCAACCAGTGATAATGCAGCAGTGATTGTGCTGGTCAGTGGCA
>Ga0209725_1000158_pt1 | contig 41315 bp, 40 predicted proteins | sample I18A1metaG_FD_184145 | JGI IMG/M metagenome (GOLD analysis project Ga0209725, IMG submission 184145) | Lake sediment bacterial and archeal communities from Gulf of Boni, Indonesia to study Microbial Dark Matter (Phase II) - ​I18A1 metaG... | ecosystem: Environmental > Aquatic > Freshwater > Lake...
AAACAGGCATCCATATAGAGGGAATTCCTCTCACTATTCCTGAAGCCTTCGATACGTTATCAAAGGCTCTCCAGACCTTGAAGCTGCCCCTTTCAGAAACTAAAGCTGAAGAAACCAAACCCTTTCAGGCAACAAGCAAACCAATCATAGAAGTCCAGAACGCATCATTCCAGTATCCCGGTGGAGTCCTCGCCGTACAGGATGTTTCAGTGAACTTCTACAAGGAGGACTTTGTAGGAATCATAGGACAAAACGGGTCAGGTAAGACGACTCTCGTCAAACTTCTAAATGGGTTGCTAAGGCCTACGCGCGGCATTGTGAATGTCTTCGGACTGAATTCACGTGACTCTCCTATCCATGACCTGATAAAGCATGTAGGATATGTCTTTCAGGATCCTGATAGCCAGCTTTTCTCCAAGACTGTGCACCAGGAACTCAGCTTCGGACTGAAAAACTTGAGAGTTCCGAGAGATCAATGGGAGTCGAGGATCAACTCAGTAGCGAAGACGCTTCTCATCGACTCGCTCCTAAAGGAGGCGCCATACTCGCTGAGTAGAGGCGATAGACAGAGAGTGGCCATTGCCTCCGTATTGGTGATGGAGCCTCAGGTTGTGGTTGTCGACGAACCTACCACAGGACAAGATCCGAGAAAGAGGAGAGAGATAATGGAACTCATGAGGATGCTGCATGACAAGTATGAGAAGACTATCATCTTCATCACTCACGACATGGATCTGGTGGCCGAGTATGCTAAGCGCTGCATAGTGATGAGGGACGGAGGAATAATGCTGGACGGCGTCCCGCACGAGATCTTCCTCCAATATGAGGAGTTGGAGAAGACCCACCTGAAGCCACCCATGATTACTCTGCTCTTCAAGGAGCTAGGAGAACGCTATGGTCTGCGGAAGGATATTCTCACGGTAGATGAGGCTTTCGATTATTTGAAGACCAAGCTGGTGAGTTAGAAATGGCGTTCGAATATGTGCCAGGTCACAGTCTCATGCACAGGCTGGATCCACGAACAAAGGTACTGTTCTTCCTGCTCGTGACTGTGCTCATAATTGTAATCTATGACCCGATCATAATGCTCGGTCTTCTCGCCATCATAGTAGCGATGTACAAGCTCAGCGGCATTCCGCTCTCCAAGCTCTGGAGCATCACTAAGGCGCTTCTGCCAGTCTTCATAATGTTCCTGGTACTGAACTACTTCGTGATCCCTCCGCGGGGAGCAACAGTCTACTTCTATCTACTTCCAGGTATCGCCCCTGTAACGGTTGAAACGACCCTCATCGGAATAACGAGCGCACTGCGTTTTGTGCTCTTCATATGGCTCTCAAGACTGCTTACTTTCACCACATCCATATCTGAGATTCTGATTGCAATGGTGAAGATGAAGTCGCCTCCAGAGATTGCCACATCGCTGGGAATAGCCTTCTCCTCAGTCCCATTGATGATAAACCAGTTCTCAACTGTAATACAGGCACAGAAGTCACGAGGATCCCAAATCGAGGTCAGGAACCCCATCAAAAAAGGCATATCATTCATCCCGGTCGTGGTTCCAGGCATATACCTGACGATCTTGAGAGGAATGAATGTAGCAAGAACGGTGGAGGCGAGGGCCTTCACATACAATCCTGCAAAGAGAACCTTCAGAAGAAAGATAGAGTTCGGTCGCGAAGACTATGCCTTTCTCGCGACGGCAGGGCTCTTCACGGCTGCAGTTGTGGCAATAAAGATACTGTACGGATGGTTCGACTACACCTTCATTCTCCGGGACGTTCTGAAACTGGTGTAGATCCTTTCCGGCAAAGGGAGCAGGTGCATCTGCAGCGTGTCATTGTTCCACTCTTGACTCCGGCACACTTGCTTCAGCTTTATCCCTACGGTCCACTGTCTACTCAAGTCAAAAAATCGATGGCTGTTCCGACGTATACCTTTGCTGCAGCGACCACATCCCCAGCTTTCACTTTCTCATTGAAGCCGTGTATGCCCTCTAGGTGAGCAGGCCCATAATGAGCGGTCGGGATCCCCCTGGCGCGAAGATAACGTGCGTCACTGGTCGCCCATTGAACAAAGACCCTTGGTTTCCTTGACGTTATCTCATGCACATTTCTGCTTAGTGCTTTGACTATCTCCTGGTTGGGGCTTGTGTAGTTTGGAGAGCTTTGGCTGATCACCGTGACTTTGCCATCGTATTTGCCTGCTATGGTGCGAGCCTTCCTCAAGACCTTCTCGGCTTGAAGCCCTATCGGCAGTCGAATATCGATGTCAATTGTACAGCTGTCAGGTACCATGTTGATCTTCGTGCCACCGCTTATCAGGCCTATGTTCAATGTTGGAGTCTGCAGGATTCGACCAATCTCTTTCTTCCCTATCAGTTGCTCAGCGATTCGTTTCGAAGCGAAAACCACCGGACGAATATCCGCAGGCGGATTGGCAGCCATCTTGATGATCGATCGAAGTTCTCTGATCAGAGCTGCGGTTTTTGTGATTGCGTTGTCTCCAACGTAGGGTCCAAGACTACCGTGAGCGGGGGTTCCTTGGGTTTCGACCCGCAGCCAGAATATTCCCTTCTGGCCCACATCTATTGTGTCTAAACCTGTTGGTTCGGCGACTATTGCTGCCGTCGAATCGCAGCGTCCGCTGTCAGCCAACCATTTGGTCCCGCGAGCTCCGCCGGTTTCCTCATCTGGCACGAGTTGAAGCTTCAATCGACCCTTGAGTTCGCTTCTTTCTCTATGCAGCAATGCGAATGCGAAGAGAATCGAGGCTACTCCGGCCTTCATGTCCGATGACCCTCTGCCATGAATGTATCCATCTTTGATGTCGCCGCTGAATGGATCGAACATCCAACCTGACCTAGATCCTGCAGGAACAACGTCGAGATGACCGTTCAGAAGGAGAGCTTGACTGCCTTCAGGACCAGTCTCGCAGAGCAGATTGGGCCAACCTTTGACCTCTTCAACTTGAGACATGTCCACTGACATGTCACTCAGATACTTCGCTACGAAGCCTGTGATCTCGCGTAGATTGCCGGGCGGATTCTCGCTGGGAATCCTGATCAAGTTTGATGCCAGCCTAACTACTTCGGACGATCGACTCCCGATCTCACGTAGCAATCTCTCCTTAAGCGCCGTCAAAGGCATGGTGAATTCCTCAGAGAAGCTAGAAGTCGCTGACTCATATTAATCCCTTAACAGAACAACTTCTAGAGAGCGATCCCGGCTTTTTTACGTGTGATTTCGCCGCGGTGGGCCGAGAACTCCAACCCCGGGTTGAGACTGCCAGTTCCTTGCACCGCGCGACATGCGCAGCGAGCCTTCTATTCCTTCCAGCTCACTCAGGCCAAGAACGAGAATGGCAGCTGAGCATGGATTCCTATGATGCGCTAGAAACCGCCATCAAAGAGCAAATAGCGTGAGATACATGTGAAGACTGAGATGGCGGATACGCAACCAATCGAGACCCTGTCAATCAACTGTACCAAGTTGCGTTCCCTGCACCGCCATGTCATGAGATTTCGGTTACCGGAGCATGATTCATGAACTGATCTGCAGTCTGAACTCAGTCACTTTCGACATTTGTCGCGTTCCGCTTGTCGGAACACGATTGGAATCAAACATTCTTTCTCTCTCATGGCAGAGACGTAAACACTTGTCTGGACAATCTCGGATTGATGTTATGTACCTCTACCAACTACTATCTCTAGGATACGAATGTAGAGGTCAATTGTCTTGATTGCATACGTCTTAGTAAAGGTTGAACCTGGAAAGGAGAGTGGAGTGGCGCGGGAGATCGTGAAGGCGAGGGAAGTCAAGGAGGCGGCATGGACATATGGGTTCTGTGACATTCTCTTGAAGGCTGAAGCTCCATCCATCAACGAGCTAGACAAGATTGTCTTCAACAAGATCCGCAGGACACCGGGAGTAGTCAGCACAGAAACCATAATCGTCAGTCCAATTCCCATATACGCCTCCCGCCCTCCCCGCAGGCCAGAAGCAACACGCGCACGGTTGAGAAGAAGAACGAGAGCGAAAAGGTAGCACTAGCGCACGCGAACGTTTTCTGCTTTTTTCGCCTTCCGTTTTTGGAATTCTAGGCGGACCTGTATGTCTGCAGTGCCTGTAGCCTTTTCACTATGTTCGGATGCGTTGAAAAGAGCTCCAGCAGATTGTCGATCGCGTTCACTTTCCTTGAAGCCAGTTCTTGAACAAGCTGCTGATCTGTCCTGAACATTCCGGCGCCCAAGCCGGTGGCTACGCTTCGTTCAGCACTGTCAGGGTCTTCGATGAACAATGCTTTGAAACTGTTCAGATTCCCAGACGTTTGCCGAAGTAGCTTCATCTTGCTGCTTGATGACGCGATCTTTGCAAGGGCCTCTGAGAGCTTGCGTGCACCGTCTTCGACAACTGACGCGCTTCTCTGGTCAGCGTAGTATTCGCGCAGTCTGCTCAGGCCGAGGATCAGCAAAGTGAGTATGTAGTAGATTGCCATGGAAGCTGTTGCTATGAGCATAGGTGCGGCTCCTCGCCCCTCTCTGTCTCTCGATCCGCCGTAGTAGGCTGACATCATCATTGAACGTCCAACAAAATAGAAGACCGCGGGTAGAACTGACGCGAGCATCATCGTCTGTACGTCCCTGTTCTTCAGGTGACCTAGTTCATGGCCCAGAACGGCCTCTACCTCCTCATCTTGAAGTCCCTTGAGCAACCCGGTTGTCACTGCGACTCGACTACCTGTTATTGGAGATCCGTAGGCGAATGCATTAGGTATCGGCATGTTCGCGATCATAACCCTGGGCATTCTTACGCCGATTCTCTGACTGAGCCTCTCAACCATACTGCGCAGTTCCGCACTCTCGGGGCCGCTGGCCTCGTGCACCTGGTACATGGAGCTTATCAGGTAGGGAGCGAAAAGCCACTGGCCAATATTGAATAGAATGACCATGAAAGCTAGGGACATGAGATTCGTGACGCCGAAGTATGTGAGGATCGCAGCGAAGAAGAGCGTTGACAATCCTATTAGTAGAGCAAGGGTTCCTATCAATGTCATACGAAGCTTGATTAGGTTCACGACACGCTCACCTCAGGTTGAGGCAAATCCCTTCTCATCCGCTTATTATTCCTTTTCGGATTGCAGATGCGATTCTCACTGATTCTTTTGGCTCGACTTCCGCTACCATTCTCTTCCATCCTCTGACCTTCCTCTTGATGTGCTGATATACATCCTCAAGTCTATGCTTGGTCACTGCGAGACAGCAGGCGCGGAGGCCATGATATCCCTATGCAGGCAGAACGGCCAGCAAAGACGTCCATGTCAGGCAACTGGCAAACAGTTCTCATCCTCGCAGCAAACCTCGTACTCCACAACATTCAGCGATTTGCGCCCGTTTCGCTTTTCGAAGAACTGCGGGCAATATGGAACAGCGACTACACAGGTATGGGCATGCTGTTTGGCGCGCACCTCATGGCCTATGCTGTGACGCTCGTACCTGTGGGAATGTTAGCGGACAGAGTAGACAACAAGCGACTGATGATGATGGGTGTCTTGCTCAGCTTGGCAAGCTCACTTTTCTTCGCGATCTCTCCAGACTTGAACAGGGCTATTTTGGCCAGATTAGGACTAGGTGCCTCTGGCGCATTGATCTACGTACCCACGGTCCGTTACTTGGTCTCAACCTTCGAAAAGAAGAAACGAGCATCTGCAATGGGCTGCCTGGAGTTCGGCGCTGGCCTCGGCTATACGCTAGCTCTGGCGACACTGCCTGGCGCGATGGGGCCATTGGGCCTCAGGGGAGCCTTTCTCATTCCGCCAGCTATGGCTGCGGTCCTAGTTGCAGTGATCGCCCTGAAGCTGAGGAGCACCCGGTCGACAAGAAGGAGCATTGATCAGAAGAGAGCTGTTCTCACGTCATGGGTTTTCTGGGCATTTTTCATCTTCAACTTTCTTGGAATGTTGGCTGGCTACGCGGTGTCCGGTTGGTTACCCACATATCTGCGCCGGGATTTCGGATATGGAGCGGTTGACGCAGGTCTTGTCGCTGCGCTGGTCAGCGGAGCACTAATGGTTTTCTCGCCTCTGGCTGGAGTCGTCTCTGATCGGCTTGGCGCTCGGAAACCTGTCTTACTGGCAGGCTCGGCTCTCGCAGTTGGGTGTTTAGCCGCGATGGTAATGAGCCGCGACATTAGAGTTGTGATTATCGCAGCGGTTCTCGTGGGGGTCAGCAAGGCCCTCACAATCCCTGTAGCCATGATCTTCGCAGGAGAAATCTTTGCCAACGCTGGTGCAGGTCTTGCCGTAGCACTGACTGCGACAACAGGCCAAATCGCCTCATCACTCTCTGGTCCACTTTGCGGTTACATATTGGATTTGACCAGGAGTTTCATCATGGTGTGGGCGGTGGCTCTGGCCTGTTCAGTGGCCAAGATTCCATTCCTGATGGTTGTGAGGGAGAAAAAGGGCGTCGAAGATTCGCGGAAACTGTAGCGGTCCAGCAGGGTGAGCATCGCGCGCGATGTATTACTAAGCGAAATATCATCGCAGTCGAACATGGGCTTGTCCTGTTGTTCGGCGGTTTAGCACGGTGGTGTGTATGTGGTGTGGAAGATGGAGGTCGATGGTTCATTTCAGCCTTGCAGGGGGCTGATGGGGCTGGGGTTGGCTTTTTTCGCGATTAGGGGCATCTTTTGGCCTGTCGTTGCGAGAGCGGGTAACGGTGCAAGCATGTTGGTTTCAGGGGAAGCGCTGCGTGCGTGTTAAGGTTAAGGATGCATTTCGCGTCGTGCTGGTTGCGTAGGCTGAAGGTTCCTATCAATTTGCGGTGGAATAGAGGGGAGGGGGGTGATATCACCCTGACCGCTTCTAGCCTTGATTGGTTTACAGCGTTTAGCTTTGTCCGATTGTTCTCTGGATTGACGCGCAATTGTAATGCGCGGTGAGCCTCGCATCCTCCTAACAGGAAGCCTTGTAGGGGAACGCGCCAGGCTGGTCAGGAATTTCCTTCATCATGCCGATTTCTTTACGCCAAGGAGGGCTACTCGCTACTGTGGTCGGCGGTAAGACTAGATGCAACTACTCCTGTCAATGCTTATGTTCTTTCGGTTTACAAGTCATCCAATGGGAAGATGGGTCTCTTCACTTTCTTGTATGGGTATTGTTTCAGGTTTGGTCCTGTGACGCCGGGCGTATCGACTTCTATGATCTTTTTGGCGATCGGACTGTGAGCTGCCCTGAAATGCACGTTCGATTTGACAACGATTGTCTGCCTTTCTGAAGGCTCTATTCCCACGCTTCGGTACAGCTGCAGATCGACTGGTTGCAGTCTCAGCTCCGTCAGAATCACCTCAACACCTGCACAATCAAGAACTGCGGTTCTCCCCATTCTGCTTTCTACGCCTGTCGACATCGGTCCACGGTTACGGAACAAGCCGTCTGATATGAGGCGAACATATCCAGTGGCCTCCACGGGCTCTCCATGCAACTTGTCCGTTTTGCCTCCGATCTTCATGGTGACCTTGTTGCCAACTCCTGCTTGGATGGCCTTCTCAACTGCCTCAGGATCTCTTATGACGGCGATGACAGCCTGCTTCGCACCTGCCTTCATCAACGCCTCTAGCAATGCAGTTCCGTCGGTAGATCCTCCACCACCTGGGTTGTCCCCGAGATCAGCCAACACAACTGGGCCGGGACTTGTCATCGCTTCCTTTACGGCTTCATCAATCGGCGTAGGTGCAGCGATGAAGTCTTTGCGATGATTCCAGACAAAGTCTGAGAGCTGTTTCGCCTTCTCCTCTGCAAGTTTCATGTTGTTGTCTGTTGTGACGATGAGGGATACGCCTGTGTCTGGGCTGTCTGTCATTGGAAATGATGCTGAAACCGTGACGTTGAGGACTCCTTTCTCCTGCTCTATCTTGTGGGCCAGCTCTATGACCTTGTTCATTGGATACCTGCCTGTGAACTGGCCTTGAAGCGGAGGAATCAGAGGCGGCTTCTCGATCGCCGACGTTGGCTTCACCTGGCCCTTGACCGTTGAAACCAGTATTCTGGCCGCGGTGAGAGCGCATTCGTGCATGTCAACATGAGGATAGGTGTCATATCCGACCAAGGCTTCGGCCTTCTCTATCATCAACTGACTAACATTCGCGTGGAGATCGAGCGTAGTCACTATAGGCACTTTGTTTCCCACAACATTTCGAACCTCTTCAAGCACCTTCCCCTCCAAGTCGTTGTAGACCTCGCTGTAGCCACCGCCGTGCAGGCCAAGCAGGACTCCGTCAACCTTTCCCCCTTTTCTCAGCGACTCGAGAAGCGCTGAAAGCAAATAGTCGAAGGCGTCTCTAGCCACAACCCCACCGGGTGTGGCGTTTGCCCATATAGTTGGAACTAGCTCAAAACCCAGAGACTTAGACGCTTCTATGAATCCGCCAGCAACCGATTTCGTGCCGGTGAACTCATCGAAGAAGTCCTTGCCGCTGAGATATCCGGTCTTGACAGAGTGAGGAGCATACCTATCATACTTGAAGTTGTCCAGAGTCGTTGGATAAGCGCAAAACGTGTTTGTCTCGTGAGAGATCGTACCAGTCGCTATTCTCAATTCAAGAAACCTGGCTGTTTGGAGGCTGACTATCTATTTAACAATTCAAGGTGGATGCGATGGCGTGCTAGATGTCACTCATCAAATTGGCCAAATCCAGAAACTTGACGTAGAGCTTTGCGCAGTGTGGCTTTGATGTAACGTTTGTCAAAATGATGCGAAGTTTTATCAGCGTCTGCCATTTTTAATTGCTGAGCGGGGGTTTGCCTTGTCAACCGGGACGGTGGTTTTGCACAGGTTTTCAGGCTGTGATCATGAGATAGGTGCACAGCAGGGGCGGACGCTTCGCGCTCAGATCCGTGCGCTTCTAGAGGATGTTCGAACTCTAGATGCCGTCAAGGCGATGAAACCGAGGCTACTTCCGGTCTTTCTTTTCTTGGCTATGGCTAGGCGCCGAGCTAGCAAGCTATTGGCAGAAGACATCTTTGAATACTATCCAAGACAAGCGCAGCGTATCAAAGGCATAGCTGAAGGCGCAGGACTTGATCTTTCAACTGCTTTGTTTATTCAGTCACTTGAGTTGCTGATTGGCAAGCCGACTTTCCGCATTCAAGCCTGCACCAGTCTGGGATTCAGCGCACAGAAAACCTCCGCAAAGGAAGCGATCGTTGCCAAGAACTTCGATTATCTCAACATTGCGGCACCATATAACCTCACGCGTGAGACAAAACCGGAAGGGGGTTACAAAACCCTAGGCTGCACGATGCCACCTCTAGCAGGTATGATTGATGGCATGAACGAGCACGGCCTAACAGTTACCTACAATCTCGCTTATTCCACCGACAGACCGAAGCATTACGCACCGCTCTCACTGGCGTTGCAGGAAATGCTTGAAACATGCAAACGGGCAGATGAAGCCGTTGAGCACATAACCAGAGCCAAGCGAGGCGGACATGACGCTCTCCTGATGATTGCTGACGCAGAAGGAGATGTGAAAGCCGTGGAGATCAGCTCCAATCACCACGCAGTACGAGAGATGACACACGGCCAAATCATCAACACCAACCATTACCTCACCGAGGAAATGCGAGAATTCGAGATTCCTCATAACGCGGTGCACTTTGGCAGGGGGGAGAGTCCGCATCTGAGCGGCACAAGAGTGCACGAGTCAAGCGAGCGGAGACTGGAAAGGGTAGAGGAACTGATCAAAGACGGAACCTTGGTGGACGAGGGAGACATAGTGGATGTACTGAGGGATCACGGTAAAGACATTGCCCCGTCAGGAAACACGATCTGCCGACATGATGCATATGCAAGTACCCTACGTTCGATGATCTTTTTTCCTCAAAGAAGAACCGTCAAGGTGCTGTATGGGAAAACATGCCAGAGTCAATACAACGAGTTCACATTTGCCTAGGCAGAAGGCCACCAGCACAGTCACTCATCATTTCGGATCAGTCATATTAGAAGCGCGTGTCTATTGAAGAGATAGAACCATCTCCTGAGTCGGTCTAAACCCTAACGATTCAAAGGGGCCGACTTGCGGGCTCAGTATGCAGAACCAGAGTCTTCCGTCCATTTTCTTTGCACTATCGAATGATTGTCTCCATGATTGTACGCGCAAGGCCTCTACGTCTATGGTTCAGATGCGTGTGCATGTTGAATGCGTAGGCTCTCCGCGCAGAGGGATCGTTTGGCAACGGAGGCCAATCATTGATCGAGACAACGCCACCGGCCACCACTGTTCCTTCCTGATTCTCAACCAGCCATGCCTTTGTCCTCCCCGAACGCAATCTTTCGTCCAAGTATCTTCGGTACGCTAGACACATGCTATTCAACGGTCTCCTATCCTTGGTGGAACGAATCTCCGTGAACATGGTTTTTCTCTGCTCGACAAGAGTCGATATGTCGGATAAGGCAGCTTCACGCAGTTTGTACTCGTTCGCATTCTTCAATGGACTCAGCTCGAACTTCCTCTTCGAAGACAGCTGGAAATGGTTGCTCTTCAGCGTTGGCTCATCGCGCGATAGATATTGTTGTGTGCCGCTCCATTGTCTTGACGCGTTCCTGAGAGGAATCTGGCCCGTGAGATTCCATCTAGATTTCTCGTTTCGATCGATCTTTTCCAGCAAAATACACTGATGTGAGAACCACAATGCCGCCGAGAATCTGCAAGGGTGAAATTTGCTCATTCAGGATGAGGCTTGCCGCACAGACAGTGACTAGAGGGGAGAGATTGACATAGATTGATGCCTCACTAGCTTCCAGTCGAGTTACCGCGAAATTGTATAGTAGGAAACCTAAGGCCGATGCAACAAGACCCAGGAAGAGGAGGGAGGTTATCGAGGGCAAGGAGATTCGCATCGGAGCGGATGTGGAATATTCATAGGCGGCTAGAGGCGCGAGGAATAGCGTCCCGAAAGTGGTGCTGGCAAGTGTGACTGTGAGATAAGGGAGACGGCCCGCGAGACTCCTGCTGATGACTGTGTAGCCAGACCAGACAAGGGCGCAGCCGAGAATTAGCAGGTCGCCTGTTAGGCTTCCGCCAAGCGACAAAGCGCCTTCAGAGCCTCCTAGGATTACCAAGGAGATTCCCGCCATTGAGATCGTGATGCTCAAGGCTCTGACTCGAGAGATAGCCTCTCCGAGTATCGAGGAGGAAACTATTGCTGTCAGGGCAGGTATGGATGATAGAATCAAAGATGCACTTGTCGCACTTGTATAGGTGAGTCCCAGGTTCTGGAGTGAGAAGAAGAGAGTGACTCCTAGCATGCCCATAAGGCTCAACTTGGCCCAAGCCAGCCTGCTCCAGTGCGCTCTTGATTCGCTCCGATAGGCTGCACAAGATAGTGCCACGGTAGCTATCACAAATCGAATGAAAGCGGTAGTGTAGGGCCCAAGATCTATGAGGCAGATTTTGATCGCGACGAATGTCAGGCCGAATATGACCATGACGGCCACCAATGCAAGGGACGCTAGGACTCTACTCGAAGACAATTTCTAGCACCAGGTCCAATCAGGTGGACTATTCATGTGGCAGCTTTCTTCTCTAGGTTTCAGCCCATCGGAGAAGCCTTAGCATAGCCACCTGCCTCGGAGCCTCTTTCCTTGCTTACCTCCTACCTCGACAGATTTTGCAGCCAGTTGCACTATGTCGTACATCTGTACGGCTTCTCCCATTTCGGCCACTGCATCTCCGAGATTCCTTTTGCAGAATGGGCAGGCTGAAGAAATGGTTCTTGCTCCTGCGGCAAGGGCTTCGCGCACCCTTTTCTTGGCAATTTTGAGAGAGATCTCAGGGAACGCGCCTCTAACTCCCGCTCCTGCACCGCAACAAGTCGCTGTGTTTCTGTTCCGCTCCATCTCAACCAACTTTACTCCAGGTATCTGGCTGACAAGCTCCCTAGGTGGTTCGAATATTCCCAAGTGCCTGCCGAGGTGGCACGGATCGTGATATGTGACTGTGGCGTTTACGGGTCTAGCGAGTTTCAACTCATCGATCTCTAAGAGATATTCGGAGACATGTTTCAACTCATAGCCTAGCGATGTCTTCATGAGTTTTGGATAGTCGTCGGCCAATGTCTTGTAGCAACCTGGGCACGAGAATACGATTGTTGATGCTCCTACTTCTTCAATCATCTGGATATTCTTCTCAACCATCTGCTTGCCCAGTTCTCTCATCCCGGTTCTGAGCAGGACAGAACCACAACATGCCTCATCAGAGATGATGGTGAAGTCGATTCCGGCTGCGCTGAGCAACACAATACTGGAGACAGCTACCTCAGGCAACCTAAAAGCAGAGGTACAGCCCACAAAATACAGTACGTCGGCGCTTTTCGGCAAGTCTAGAGACTGAGGAACCCAGGCGAAGCGCTTCTGTGGCTCTTCAGCATATGGATTGTTGTACTTCTTTATCCCTTCCGCAAAATCAAGGTGAATTCCGGGGTGGCAGCGATTCTCGACGAAGTGAGCCCTAGCGGCCATTATTGCGTCGACGGTTCTCACGCCGGGCGGGCATCGCCAAAGGCAGTAGCCACAAAGAGTACAGTCATAGATTCTATTCATGAGGTAGTCGTTGACTTGAATCTCCTTATCGATCAGAGCCTTAATGTTCTGCATTCTGCCTCTCGGACTATTGGATTCGAAGCCCATGTATTCCTGCACGGGGCATAGAGCTACGCAGAAACCGCACCGCATGCATTTCTGAACATCTTCTCTGAATTCCTCTATCGAAGTGGGGTTAACAGGCATATTATTCTCTCCTTATCGGATAAGGGCCTCCTTTTCCCTTTCCCGGGTTGAGAACCAGATCCGGATCGAATAGCTTCTTTATCTCTCTCATCCACTTGAGAGAGGTCGGATGCTCCTTTTCGATGAATGATGCTCTAATCAGACCGATACCATGCTCGGCGGTGATGCTTCCTCCTGATGGAAGAACGATCTGGTTGTAGAGAAGATCCAGGGCCTTGAAGAAAGCATTGCTCTGCTCTTCAACACGTTCGTCGTATAGAAAGGTCGGATGCATGTTTCCATCGCCGATGTGCCCGAAATTGCCCAACTCAAATCCTATCACACCCAGTTGCTCAGGTATTCCTTCAATCTTCACTGCTGTATCTGGAAGCTTCGTCGGAGGAACAGTACAGTCCTCCATTGAGGTTGTCGGCCTGATCCTTGCCAAGGCTGGTAATGCAGCTTTCCTCGCCGAAATGAATCTCAGTCTATATGTCTCGTCAGTCGTTTTCTCAAAATGCTCAGGTTTCTCCTCTTGGCATATACGGATGCACTTGTCGAGGCTTGAAGCCGCTGAGCTCTCTGTGTCCCCACCAATGTCGATCATCATGAAGTTTCCATTGGGGAAGTCTCTTATTCCGGCGTACTCAAAGGCAGCTTTCATGGTTTTCTCGTTCATGAATTCTATCATCTCAGGAATGATCCCGGTTCGTTTGACTTTCATCGCTGCTCGCACCAGGCTGCCTACAGATCTGTAGCTGAATACTGCCGTGGCGTAGTATTTCGGCAAAGGAAGTATCTTCAGGCATATCTTCGTGAAGACTCCGAGGGATCCTTCAGAGCCAACAAATAATCGTGTTAGATCGAATCCCGAGACAGACTTCAGCGTTTGCGACCCAGTGCTGACAATTTCTCCGTTCCCCAGTACCACTTCAAGCCACAGAACAAATGCTCGAGTCGACCCATACTTCATTGCCTTGTTTCCAGCCGAATCATTGGCCACCATCCCGCCTATTGTACAGGCAGGACTACTTGCGGGGTCCGGTGGAAAGAAGAAACCGTGTTTCAGCAACTCATCATTAAGGCTGTCACATACCACACCAGGCTCAACGATGACGATCTGATTGTCGATATCGACGGAAAGTATTCTGTTCATTTTGTACATGTCTAGAATGATTCCGCCCAGAACTGGTAGTGCCGAGCCTGCCGCACCGGTTCCAGCACCTCTGGGCGTCACCGGAATTCTTTCCTTGGAAGCTAGTTTGAGAATGGCAGCAACCTGCCCGGCTGTAGCTGGTCTGACTATCACATCAGCTCTGAACTTGAATGGCGACGAGTCTCTCATGTAGCAGATGACTTCTTCAGGTCTCGTGGTGAAGTTCTCAGACCCTACGATTCCTTCCAGCTCTCTAAGAACCAAGTCTGTAGTCTGACCATATCGAGGCATCTTGAGCATCCAAGACTGAATATTCCAGTTGACACTAAAAAAGCAGTAATTGGTTGCCGTAAGAACCAGTCAACAGATCCAGTCCCGAGAAGCAAGGTTTCTTACCGAAAATCTGATCGATGAGATTGTGAGACGAATTGAGCACGGGACTGCGTTGGAAAAAGCGCGCGATGCGCTATGATGCAAGACGGAATATCCGTCGCGGAACGCATTGTATTATATATGGTTCAGAGGGCAATCCTACTGTGAGGACTGTTGACTGAGAAACGGACAGAACCGAGAATACCAAAGGATCTTGCCGAGATCCTTCTCGTCGCTGGGCTCATTCTTGCCTTCGGTTTTTGGGAGCACTTCCCTCCAGTGAATCCGAATCACTATACCGATATAGCGAGCATATTTTGGAGAGAAGGAATAGGAAAGGGACGCCACGGAATCCCCTACTATGATTATGTTTTCGAGTATCCTGTGATCGTGGGCTTCTTCACATACTTCACTTCATACTTCGGCAGAAGCATGTCCACCGATTTCAGCATCTCAATGGCGTTCTACAGTTTGGCGATGAACCTCGTCATCATCGTCTTCGCACTGGGGACCGTGGTCGTGATCTACAAGCTCTGCGAACTCATCGGCACAGACAAGAAGAGAATCCTTCCTTACTTCCTCGTCACACTTTCATTCATTATGTTCACAATATACAACTGGGATATATTCGCGATCTTCTTCTCAACCCTCTCAATCTACTTCTACCTTCTCGGAAAGAAACGCCACTCTGCCATAAGCCTAGGACTTGGGATCGCATCAAAGATCTACCCATCCATTCTTGGGCCGATCTTTCTCCTCGAGGAGAAAACTTGGAAGGAGAGATTGACTTTCTTCGCTCTCGCCGCCAGTGTCTTCGCTCTTCTGAACGCGCCTTTCATGATCTTGAGGTATGATGTGTGGTGGGGCACTTGGCGCCACCATATGACATGGGGTTTGGAGAACTCTTGGCTGATCTACGTCTTCGACCAGATGGATATGAACGCGCACTATGCCAGCCTAGCCGTCCTTCTCTACCTGGTCTACAAGGGAATAGGCGGAACGCTGAGGAAGCCTTACGATTCGCAAGCCTCGAGAATCATTGAACGATCATTTCTGATGTGCTTAGCGTGGCTGATAGGATCGTACGTCTGTCCGCCTCAAATGGCGCTTATGATTTTGCCGTATCTTGTCCTGATGCCTCTGGCGCCTCTATGGCTTCTCTACTTGGCCGAGATCTTCAACGCACTCATCATAGTCCTCTGGTTCACTCCTCAACTGAACTTCGGAAATCCTCTGATAGCAAGCAGCCCGGTCCAAGCGTTCTCAGCGATGAGACAGCTCATATGGCTCATCTTTTTCCTACGAGTGCTCTACCCGGGAAAACTGAAGTTCTGGACCGAGGATCTGTTCCAAAGGATCAGGTGACGATGCGCTTCTTGAGCTTTCGAATCTCTTATATCAGCTTCACGGAACTATACGAAACAAGTTGAGATCGATGAGATATCACACTCATACCAGCGCATTGATCGCCCTTTTCCTACCCTTTCTTCTCCTGATCTCATCCTATGCCCAAGCCGCAGAGCTCTCGGTAGGATGGAAATGGAATGATGGAAACACGCTTCCTCAAGAGCGAGAGTCCTCATCGGTGAGCATAACTGTCTCAAACACAGGAAGGAAACAACTGAGACTTGAGTTTGTTGGATTGCACTTTGCCTGGATGCCCAACGACACCTACACCTATGGAGGAGGAAGCGAGAAAACGAACTTGCTTAGCCCAGGCCAGAGCGTGACCTACACGATCCCCTTCGGGATTCCAAAGAGCCTCGCCACAGGCTCCTACAAATGCTTCGCCGCCGTTATCTATCATGTGGCGAATGATAGCTCATGGACAAAGACCCAGAGCGCACATCCTTCACCGCAGAACCTGGAAATCGTTCCGCTCGTAGTTGTGACAGTCACATCTACAACGACGCTTACGCAGCCTGCTGATTGGACTGTGGATTTCGCCGTCTTGCTGGCCTTCACGATCGTGGGACTGGCTTTGCTTGCAACATTCAGATCGATGCGAAAAAGAGGCAAAGATTCAGGCTAGACGACGAGCAGACACTGGAGGTGAATGGAAATCAAGACTAATCTAGGCCTATCTGGCAAAAGTCTCAGCCTCGACCTGGACCTGAAAGACCACTATGATAAGGCATTTCTCTATGTACTCATCGCAAGCCTTGCTCTGAGGGTCGCTTGGCTGGACTCGCCACCGGGCAGCCTCATCTTCGACGAGAGATAGCGCGCGCTATCCGTCAATGGTACTACGTGAACGCTGCCCGAAACATCGTAGGCTTGCCCCAAAGCATCGGGGGAGAGGGAAAACCTCCCTATCCTGACGCGACACCTGGCTTCGACCCCAACAAGGAACATCCACCTCTGGCGAAACTGATGATCGCGCTTTCAATCCATCTAGTTGGAAACAATGGGTATGGGTTTAGAATTCCAAGCGTTATCTTCGGAACGCTGTCAATCCTGTTCTTCTATCTTCTCTTGAAGAGAATCAGCCATGATAAGCTTCTCTCGCTCATAGCCACCTTCCTCTTCAGTTTCGACAACCTTGTATTCGTCCACGGTCGCATCGCAACATTGGACATATCCGTCCTCTTCTTCATGATACTTGGGTTCTACTGGTACCAAGGAGGCAGAATGGTACTCAGCGGGATCGCGTTCGCGCTGTCAACGCTATGCAAGATCGGTGGACTATATGGAATATTGGCAGTGGCCATCTATCACCTGGGGAAGGTGCTTCTCACAAAGAGGGAGAGCCATGAACAGACATCACTCTTGCGGAAGTTTGATGATCTTGAGAGGCTCGTAGTTGCGTACGGCCTTAGCTTCTTAGCGTTGCTCTTTGTAATGGACAGGTTTTGGGTGGGATACTCAAGCCCAATAGAGCATCTAAGCTTCATTCTCAGCTACACCAAGGCCCTAGTGGCACCTTATCCGACTGGCATCCAAAGCTACCCGTGGCAATGGCTCCTAAACCAAGTCCAAATTCCCTACTTGAAGGTAGATGTGAACAAGATGGTTGAAGGTGCAGTCGTAGGAAGCTACACATCGATACACTTCAATGGAGCCATGAACCCGCTTATAGTCTACTTGACTCTGCCTTCTGTGCTGTATGCAGGATACTTGTTCTACTCCAAGAGAGACGATGTTTCTCTATTCGCGATTGCATGGTTTGCTGGAACCTATCTCCCATTCATCCCGATGGCTCTCCTTTGGAACAGAATCATGTACCTCTTCTACTTCCTCAACACGATTCCGAGCGTCTGCATGGCCATAAGCGCAATGGCTCTAGATCAGAGGCCTCCCAAGATAGTCATGGGCCTCTATCTCGTCGCGGTCATCGCTCTTTTCGTGATGATGTTCCCATTCAAATCCGTACCATGAGAGGTCTGGAGAGCAACTACCGCCAGGCTACTGTGTCACAACTCTAGCGCCATAACAATCTCGTCTATGTACTGATCATCCTTGCGTATGGCCTTTGGCATTCTTCCCACTTCTCGAAATCCGACCTTCTCGTAGAGATGCCTCGCACGAAGGTTCGTCTCATACACGCTCAGGCACAGAAGTCTCAGGCCGGCTTTTCTCGACTCTTCGATGAGAAGTCGAGTCATCCTTGTTCCGATCCCGACGTCCCTGAAACCGTCTTTGATCGCCATAGCCAATCCGCCTACGTGGCTTCTCCTCCCTGTCGCTTTGCGGATCTCCGAGTTCCCGATAAGCTTGCCATCCGCCATCCCGACGATGCAGATCGCGGAGCCCTTCTCGATGTCTGCGAGCAGTCTTCCAAGCCAGCCCGCTTCCGCCTCACGGGTACGTTTGCCTTCAACCGGAATCTCTGCACCCTCATCAACAAGTGAGTTGATGAACTCGACGAAGTCATCCAGATCACCTATCCTTGGAGTTCGAAAGGTGACTCTTCTCCTATCCTTGGCCTGAAACTCGCCATAGATCCTATCCATCTCTTGCTCACCCTGTGGGCTTTGGAAGGAGATTTGCTCAGATCCATGAGTTGAGACTTTTGTATGAGCCTTCACTGCTACTTCAAGTGTCTAGGATTGGACTCCACCTGAGGCTGGTAGATGTGCGTCTTTCAGAGGGAGTCAACTCTTACGAAATAGTATCTGGCCCAAGATGGCCAGTTCCCTGGGCAGGACGGCTCGAAACCGACCTTCACCGCCAATCCGGCTTTGAGGTCTCTCTCAGGGACACGAATCATAGCAGGGAGTCTAGGTCCTTCGGTAAGCTGTACGATCCCCACCGCGTAGGGGAGAAGAGCCTGAAATGCCGTGGGAGCTATGTGTATGATTGAGTATGTGAGGAGCGTTCCTGTTCCCTTGAGTTCAATCCATTCCATTTCGTTCGAGTTGCACTTTGTGCAGTACGGCCTTGGAGGGGACAAGATTTTGCCACAGCGCTTGCATTTTGTGCCCATCAGCCTCTTCTGGGCACAGAACTGATAGAATCTCTCGATTGTCGGGGCAGGGTCGCAGCTCATCTCATTCTCGCCTCTTGTAGATGTGGACGGCCGCGGTCGACCCTGAGCCTCCAATGTTGTGCGTCAACCCCAAGCTCGCATCCTTGACTTGACGTTGTCCAGCCTGGCCTGTTAGCTGAAGGTAGATCTCGCATGCTTGAGCAGTGCCAGTGGCGCCCACAGGATGACCCTTTGCCTTCAAGCCGCCGCTGGTGTTGACTGGAAGACTGCCGCCCAGCTGCGTCTCTCCTTGTTCGACGAGTTTTCCACCTCCACCGGGTTTGCATATGCCAAGATCTTCATAGGCGATGAGTTCTGCTATGGTGAAGCAGTCGTGGACCTCTGCCACTTCTATGTCCCGAGGTGTCTTCTCAGCCATCCCGTAGGCCTGTCTGGCTGCGGATCGAGCAGACTCCATGCAAGTAATGTCGTCCCTCTCGTAGAGACCTATGGTTCCGCTTCCTTGTCCGGTACCTATGATGTCGACCGGCGAATCGGTGTATCGGTTTGCCAGTTCAGGGTTAGTAAGGATTAGGCAGCTTGCTCCGTCGCTGATCAGGGAGCAGTCGAAGAGTTTCAAAGGCCACGCTACAGGCCTCGACTCCAATACCTGTTTCATTGTGATCTCTCGCTGCAGCTGAGCCTTTGGGTTCAGGCATCCATATCGGTGATTCTTGACAGCAACCATCGCCAACTGCTCCTCCGTGGTTCCGTATCTGTCCATATGTGCTGTAGCCATCAATCCGAACAGAGAAGGAAAAGTCACACCGTTCCATTGCTCGAGCGGAAAATCAGATGCCATAGCCAAGTATTCTGTGGCATCAGAGGTGGATCGATGCGTCATCTTCTCGACTCCGCCTACGAGAACAATGTCGTACATTCCAGACATAATTGAGACAACCGCGCATCTCAAAGCCACACCTGAGGATGCGCATGCAGCCTCAATATGGGTTGCTGGAACGGGCAGAAGCCCTACCCAGTCGCATATGGAAGGCCCTGCGTGTCCTTGATGCTCGAACGATTCAGACATCTGCCCGATAAAGAGCGCTTTGATGTCCCTTCTCGGATCGAGGCTTGGACATCCTGCGAAGGCTTCTCTTGTAGCTTCCAGAAATATCTCCCTCGAATACTTTCCTTCTAGTTTACCGAATTTCGAGAGACCCGCTGAAACAATCGAGGCCAGAGGCTTACCGCTCACATCCACCACTTCAAGTCAGCCGCAATCTCTGATATTCGACTGTATAATTCTTTCATCGAAACCGAGTGCTCTACGTATCATGAGACTCGATATGATTCACTGAAATCGAGACTGAAAGATTGATGATACAGACCTGGATCGAAGCCTCGTAGATTCAAACAGAGAATGAAGTTGTGTGAGGTTGTCTGCAAGAAACCGAGTGCTCAAGGAAATCGGTTGATTCAAGCCTACGTGGTTGCCAGTGTTCAGGTTCATTCATCCCCCATATGCCGAAAAGAAGCGAAAATCAAACGATCTGCTCTACAGGTGTCAAGAAAGATTGTAAACAGGCGTTTTAGATATATTCTGACTTACTCTGGTGTGTCTTGTGCACGAGCGCGCTCTCCCAATAGGAACATTCTCACTACAATTCTATGCGTCGCCTCTCGCCGTTGCGATAGACCTCCTTCGGGCATAGCAGGAACCAGAAAGCCTTGCGTCAAACGACTGGGAAAGAACCTAAACCTTATCTATCCTCTAGAGCCATTTAGTACCGTTCTCCCGAAGGTGTGAAGATTTTGCCGAAAAAATCGAAGAAGGCAAAGAAAGCGAAGAAAAAGCCGAAAAAGGTGAAACGCAAGCCGAAGCCAAAGGCTGCTCCGAAGCCAAAGCCAAAACCCCCCGAGATCACGGTTCCATCCTCTGCAGTGCCTCCCCTTGAGGCAGTGACAGGCGTACAGCCTCCAGGCATTCCTACTCCGTCCACTCCACTAGCCTAGCATTTCATATGCGCTTTGAGCGTGCCCTCCCCTTCTTTTTTGGATTCCTCCAGTAGCGCCTCCTTCATGGCTCTGTTTTCTAGTCGAGAGCTAGGAGGCTTAAATCTGCCCAGCCGAGGTGTTCCTGAGAATCTTGGGTGAGGAAGAGCGGATAGAGGAAATCAGAAGATACCTTGACGCGACACTGGAAGATTTCCAGAGACTGGTGGATAAAGCCGGCGGGTTCGAAGACAACAGAGTTGGAAACGCATGGCACCCGGCCAACCTCAAGGAGACTCTTTCAACAGTGGCGCCCATGCCGTCCTCTGAGATTCTTGGAAAGGTGAAGTCGGTAAGATGGCGAGCACTTGGAATGGCACTAGGCAATCTGCCCAAAGCCAGAACGCTCAATATCGAGTTCGAAAAACCACATCTTCAGTATCACCCTTACTGGATCGCGAAAGGATACCATGAATGCATCTTTTTCAGAGGCGCATCATATCGAGTACCTACGAGTGATGACGTCCTGGCTGTCGAAGTTGACGGGAAGCTGCGCAACTTGGTTCTGAGAGATGACAAGCCTCACTCATTCCTAGAGCAAGTCAGAGATAGCATTGAATGGGTCACCGGTTTTGCATCAAACAAGCCAAGGGAATTCATTCTAGATGAAGTCACGGAACTGGCAAGGAGATACAAGAGAGCGTCACTTTGCCTAGATGCTTATGGAAGACACGACAAGCACATAGAGCGCTTTCTCCGCAAAAACCCTCCACTGCAACAGATCTCGAACCTAGATCAGATCAAACGAAACACCCCATCCGCCGAGATTATGCAACTGCAAGAGAACAAGGACTCGGTGATGAAGAAACTGAGGGACACTGTGGTCCAGGCACCTAAGATCTTCACAAGAATATTAAGTAACAGATTCGAGGTCACAGATCTTACGCTGCTGTACTTGCCTGTATACAAGGTCAAGTATCAGTATGCTAAGAAGGAGGGCATTGTGAACGTTAACGGCTGGACCGGAGAATTGATTTCGTAAGGTACTATCCAAATGGCCCTTCTGTTCTAGGACAACTCTTTTGAGACTGTCCCGTTGACTCGTCCATATCTGTCACTCATTGTCTTCTGATTTGAGAGAGAGCCGTGCTCTTAAGGGCGCAGCTCGATTGTCATGGCTTCTCGCGCGCGCTGGCTGGCATGGGCTGGCCCTGAGTGAGACTCACCGACGTTTCTCATTCGGAACATTAATATACCAGCCCCGCAAACACAACAAAACAGGAAAGACAGATGTCAACGAACGAAGAGGTCTCAACCTTCCTGGAAACTCTAGCTAGACCGCCACAGTTTAAGGTCCTGAATGCTCTCGCGGAGAAGCCCACACAAGAATTCACCAAGACCGAGTTAGCCACTAGATCAGGAATTGGAAGAACCACGCTATACCGGATCTGGGACGACCTGGAAAAAATGAAAGCGATAACTGCCTCTCGTCAAGTCGGACCGGTGACTCTGTATCGACTCAATCCCGACAGCCCTGTGGTCCAATCCATTCTCTCGATCAGAGAGAGACTTGCACAGATTCAAGATGCTGTGGAGAAGATCGAGCTCCAACGCTCAGAGAAAACCAAACAGACCAGAACCGAAGTCCCACCCGCATCCTCCGTACTGATGAAGTTCTTGAAAATGAAGGCTCTGACCCCTGAGACCGCCGTCACGGAGAAGACTCTGGGGCTGAGAGAACAGGAGAAGGCGATCCTTCGAAACCTTGTTGAATCAAGCCTAGTAGAGACCAAGAATGACACATACAACCTCTCATCATTGGGAAGAATGACCGCTGAAAACGCAGTGAGACTCTGGGGCAATGAGGCAAAGGAGCCGATCAACGAAACCATATCCTCCCTGAGAGTCGCGCTGGGAATCGTATCTCAAGAGATCAAGAAAGTTGGCCGCGAACTCTCAAAAGAAAAGAGCACCCATAGATCTGACTGAGGTGCAGAAGACAATTGCAGAGATACGGACTAAGGGCAAACGTGCCCATGGGAGATAAAGCACTCATCACGTTGAGAACGGAAGCGGTGAAACTCTTCAATCTAATGACGATCGTGAAAGGCACGATGGGAAGCCTGAAGGAACCTGATGAAATCAAGGAACTGACAGTCGCCAGACTAGAGGAAGCGCACAAGACACTGAAGAGCTTCGTCGAGCAATATGAGAAGAGAAGAGACCTGAACAAAGAAGAAAGCTGACTATTCTTCCCCTCATTTTTCTTTCGCACTTGTTGCGGGAAAAATCCTCGGATTTGACGAGTCAAGGTCAAAAGACATAATAGGTGAATCCCGAATCAGAACTCCGACTGGCTTTGCCCTCGAATCGAACGTTCCTCATTGGAACTGTTGTCCTCCTTCTTTCCGTGACGTTCTCTGCCCAAGGAGCCGCTCCGAGTGCGGCGCTAGTAATTCAGAGTGTTATTGACACAGATAGTTCTGTGTACTCCATCCTGCAAAACAAAATCCTAATCAGCGGCTCAGGTCTTCAAGGCCTAGTCACATATCATCTTTGGTTGAAGAAACCGACGGAAGCGAACATATCATACACAGGCATTCGCTTCATAGCCTCTGCAGGCGGAAGCGTCCCTTACCCGGACGTAAGTATCCCTCTTGATGTCCAACCTGTCCTAGGCTCGTATCTTCTCACAGTCTCTACATCACCTGACCGAGACACTGGCGATGCCAAGTGTCGCTTCGGCATCGTAGGAACCGCAAGGTCAGTCTACCAAAGAAGAGAAAGCGCTAGGTTCGTTGGAGGAGGAGCCTTGCCGGGCTCAACTGTGAGATTGGACGTCAGGAATCCCTCAGGATCTCTTGTTAGAAACGCAACATTGATTGCAAACGAACTAGGTGAATTTGAACATACTTGGTCGCTTCCCAACAATGTGCAGGTCGGATCTTGGGCTTTCTCAGTTGGAGGAACAGGCACCCTAGACAATAGCCTAGAGCGATTTCATGCGGAAGGCCAATTTGGCGTCACAGAAGCTTCTCTCAAAATGACCATTCACCAGCAGCCACTCGAGAAACATCAACGAACGCAGACCGCGAAGATCGCATTGATCATCAAGTACCCAGATGGTTCACCGGTGACCACGATCAAGTCAGGCTCGAAACCCGTCGACATTTACCGAACCAACATAAGGACATCCTCCCTTCCTCTGACTCTCTCTGACTCGATGAACGGCATATGGGTCGCTGAATACGCGATTCCCAGGAACGATACACTTGGCAAAAACGTCACATTCTCTCTTTCTACAGGATCATTTGACGATGGTTTCGGAAACAAAGCTCCCTCATCTCCATGCATCTCATCCCAGTTCGAGATAGTTCAGGCCCAGATGTCGATCTCAATCTCTCCGTCAAAAACCGATTATCAGATACTGTTCGATTCGCTCAGCCTCAACGTCACTGTCAGATATCCCAGCGGGGCAGATCTGATCGACGGAAAAGTGTCTGTGACTTTCGAGACAGGGCACTGGAGGGAGCAAAAATCGCTGCTCTTCGTCGAGAAGTCGCGGTGCTGGATTCTAGCTTACTATCTCTCTGTCTCTGAGATCCTGCATTTGGGGGCGTGGAAGATCTCGGTGTTGGCAGAAGACAGCTATGGAAACAGGGGCAGTTCCACAATAGATGTAGGAGTGGGAATTCTATGGTTTCTGGTGACAAGTGCGGCCTTGACAGTCCTTGCGATAGTCATTGTGAAGTGGATTAAGGAAGAGAAGGGTCTCAGCAGACCCGCTCAGAAAGGAGAAACAAAGAAGAGACAGTAGCAGACCGCCATGCTCTGACAGAATCCAACCAGCCTTGGACACACCACCGGTCTTTCAAGTAGCGACTCTGGGCATCTAGGTCACACACCAAAGCACCGAAAGAGACACAAGAGACAGAGTTCAACCTCATTTTATGCAAGAACTACCGCATCTTCCGGGAAATTGCGGAGGGAGATTTCTCACCAAATCACTTTTTTGAAAAAGTACTAGCGATACGTTGAAATGATGAAACAGATTTGACTGTCAAACATTCAACAAAGTCAATTTCCCTTTCATTACGTAAGGTTCAGTAATTTTTCTCGAAAATCTTTGAAATCTTCGAACAAAAACGATTTAGCCTGCGCTATGGATGACGAGATCGTCGCCCCATGAAGCGACATCAAACAGTTTGGAGGTGCAGAAGTCAAAGACATTTCGGACAAGCCGGCCTGACGCATTCAAAGTGTACCCAGATGATGGATCGAAGAGGAGATAGACAGAAGCGCGCGCTAGGAGCACAGATCATAACTGGCGGCATAGGTTCCAGTGGAAAGGATGGAAGGCGCTGGTTGACGCATCTAGGAAACCGCACACCGCCCATCTTCTACCCGAGGCAACAGTCCATCAAGAAGCCGAAGTCAGGCAGCAGAAGGGATGGTGCCATGAAGCCATCGCCGCACACCTACACCAGAGAGAAAGCATCAAAGCAAGCAGCAGCTCCGCATGCCAATCCTCAAACGCAACGAGTTAATCAAATCCGTACCGGCCCAGAAAGCAACGAACATTCGTCCGATCTACCGGACAGCACTCGGACAGTCTTAGGCAGACAGACATCACGTACTGTGGAAACTGTTCGCGCTAGGCTATTGCGAGAATCATTCTCGTTAACATGGTTCAGTCTTGGGGCAGGTACAGCCCTCTGTAATCGTACTGCGCCAAATCTACATGAGAAAGTGATTAATGCAACAGCCTAGCGCGCGCTTGACTCCCGCACAAATAGTTTGGAGGTGTTACACTTTTGAAGAAGAGAATCAGGGCGCAAGACGATCCGATTGGCGTTTGGGACCCCCCATGCCCAGAATGGTAAGCGTGCTGTAGAGCGGCCTGGACCGTTTCTCTACGCGTGACCGGAGATCCTGAGAGATTGGAAAGGAGGTGAAGATGTTTGAAGAAGAGAATCAAAGTTGAGGATGACCCAATAGGAGTCTGGGACCCGCCATGTCCTGAGTGGTAAGTAACCTGCAGGAGGGCTTTGAGAGCTAGTCTCGGCAGGTGATCAAAGATCGTGAAGAATCAAAAGAAGGAGGTGAAGATGCTTGAAAAAGAGGATTAAGGCGCAAGATGACCCGATCGGCGTATGGGATCCCCCATGCCCAGAATGGTAGGAGTTGGAACATCCTGGGGGGATTTGTAGAGCGCCCCCTAGGCTATCCTACCATATTGATCTACCAGGTCCAAGTACCTGCTTTCCTCGAATTTCCAGCCTTCATTCCTAGAGTAGAGGGTGATGGGAAGCCATCTTCGAAGGGTAGACCACATTCCCACCACGTTGAAGGAGCAATCTGCTAGACGGGTCTTCACTAGACGGTCATCTAGAGCCATGAATAGTTGGTTGATCTCCCCTGAGGGGACCCCGATGTGGGCGAGGACTCCGTCGAATTCTCCTTTCACCGCTGCTCCTCGCCAGGCTGGCAATTTGTTTAGCGACTCGACCAAAGGTTCGAGGCAATCATCCTTGCACTCAATTGTCACGAGTGCATATTCTTCTGCGCCGATCTTGAATGGTTTGGCGACTGATCTGAAGACTCTATTTCTGAGTAGCCTGTGAATCTTTCTGCTGACATATGCTCCTGTGACTCCGAGTGCCTTTCCGATCTCTGAGTAGGAGCTTCTGCAATTGTACATTAGCTTTTCAAGTATTTGAAGATCAAGCCGGTCAAAGTTTATTCTCTCAGTCTTCTGCAGATAGCTCTGAGGATTGGCTGCGGTATGTCTTTCTTTCAGCGCCTTCGCAAGTCCAGCTCCCCAGCTGTCCCAGTGCACATGCCAAACCGATTCCTCTGGCGCGAAGTATTCGAAGCTCATGCTTGAATAGTCGTTTATGGCTCTGAGGAAAATGATTTCTGATGCTATGCCACAGCTCTTCATCACGGACTCGAGTTTACGGACGAATCCTGTTTTCTCTTGTGGAACATTAACGACGATGAAGTAGTCCATCGGACCGTACAATCGGTACACATCTCGGCAGTAAGGTATCCTCCAGACGACTGGAGGGAGCCGATCTGGCTTGGGCGTACGCATCAGGATCAGCCATTCGTCTAACCCCAGAGCACGATCATTCGGATGTATGTAGAAGCGCAGACATGCCTTCTGAGTCAACCTTTCCATGAGCTTCGAGGCTGTGGGAATGCTTGTGCCGATGCGTCGAGCTAGCTCGCTCATGGGCATGTTCGGCCTCTCGGAGAGCACGTTGAAGAGGGCTATTTCGTCCCGCGTAAGTCGCACCCGTATTGGACGAGCGGCGATCGCATCCAAAATCCTTCCATATTCTGCGACAGAGTTGATTTGAAGTGATAGACGCGTCATCTCTTCGAGTCTGGACCAGGCTTGTTTGTAGAGTTCATCTCCCACGAAGTTCTCGTAGTAACTGAAATACTCGGTCACACCAGTTATGCTATCCCTCTTCGTTTCCTGTCTGAGGCCATGTCTCGCGAAAAGCCAGAATTCTTTTTCATATTTGTCCTCAAGGAGCTTTGTTGCCAAGTACTCTGATTGCTCATACAGCCTTGGCACTGAGTCTGCGATTCTGGGAGTCAGGAGATTGATCGCTTCTCTTGCCATTATAGAGCGCCTCAACGCGTCGAAGAACATCATAGGGGGCGTCACGTTCAGAGAGGTCGGGTTTGAATAGCAGACAACACCCCATCTCTCCGTCTTCTCGTCTTCCACATGCCATGGATCGAAGAAGGAAACCAGCTCCAAATGATCGTCGTATTTCTCCGATTTCTCCCATTTCACTCCAAACAGATCTTCAGCACGTTTCAGAAAACTGGAGAACTCTTGTCGAGCATATCCTAGCTTCTGCCTCATTTCCTCATTTGGATCAAACGAGCTCTTTGAAAGAGCTGCTGTCTCCTTCAACACGGCGTCTACTAAGTGCGAATCTCTATTCTCGAACAGGGCTGAGATTTGTTCATCAGACGCGCTAAGATGAATTGCCTCTGTTATCTTAGCAAGTTCCGTGTAGAACTCATTTCGGGCAGCCTCATTCTTGTATCGTTGCGTCAGACGGCTCATTACGCTAGATGCTGCCTTTGACAAGTAGCATCTGAAATAATCAACAGCAGGATAGTAACGATCCGAGCGCCGCCTCACGATTCGTCTGTCGAAGCGTTTCGGGTATTCCTTCTCGTTCTGGACACCTCTACTCATCAGAAGGCGAACCTTTCTCTTTTTCTCTTCATCCATTTCGGTCCGAAAGAGAGAGCCCTTCAGGTGTACATTGGATTCTATGAATCCTCTCTGGTGCCTCAGTCTTCTATCGTAAAGATCAATAATCTCTTTGAGAGGACTCATTCCATATCATGGCCCAGAAGCCGTCTCATATGTGCTGAAAACGCGAATTAAATAGCTCTTTTAAGGCCCATCGCATGTTTGGCCCGACTACATCTCTCCGATTAGCAGGACTGATGCCATACCAAGGATGAAACCGATAATCACTCTGACACTGAAAGTCTCTTTGAAGATGACAGCGCTCGCCGCTGCCGTTGTTACGATTGACAGCACTGTCAGCAGGGCATTCAGCCGCCCAAGCCCCGTCACAGAGAGAGGTATTCCGATCAGGAAGCGGGAAACGAAGAGCATGACCAGGGCAAGGAATATGGGTGGATAGAACAGATACTCGGCGGCAAAGGAAGCATTTCTAAGTAGGTAGCCTCCAAATAGAGTCATTAGTATCCCGATCCCAAAAACAGCCACCCCTATGAATGCCGCCTTGGAGAACTCCACGTGAAGAAAGCGGTCAAAGGTAAGAGTCCCGAATGGATTTGTTCCATATTTGAAGAGCACACTGCCAACTGTTCCTATGATTGTTATTGCAAGTATTGAGAGCCAAAATCGCGTGTCCATTATCTTCTCACATCTATCCATGGTTCCTGCATACTAGGCGTCGAACACAATTAGTGGTGTCCACAGTATAAGTTGTGTGTCTATGAGAATCCAAGTCGGATTGTGCGCATACGGGCTCGGGCCATATGCGTGGATTCGCTCGCAATGGCGGTCGAGAAGTGTTTTGGATCTGGGCAGTTTCGCGTTGGGATTCCGAGTCTAGGTCTTGGTTTCCGGAGGTGGCACAATCTCTTCAAGCGGAGGCGTTGTTAACATGGTCCAGCCGATCCACATCAGTATGACTAGAACGGCCAAAACTGCCAGCACGACGGGGATTGCGATCGCAAGCTCTTGGAGCTGCTTGAGAAATACCACGCCAAGGTAGCCCCCAATGAAGACAGACACATAAGCTACTGCAACAACGAGAGAGACAAGGAAGACTAGCGCACCGTACATTTGATCTTTGCTCATAGGCCATCGCTTCTTGTTGACGCTTATTCCATATAAAACTTGTACTTTGCCCACGCCTTGCTATCACTTAGACTGCAGGCTACAGCTTGTATACGGGTCTTTGACTAAGGAGACGCGGCATCTTCAGGCCCGCACGAGGATAACCATTGGTCTGCTCAAGTATGTCTCTGGTCATTTCGTCAGTGGAGACAGATACGTGCTCTCCAGTCTCCCTCTTTCTGACAGTCAGCAACTGGGACTGCAGCTCCTTCTCTCCTATGACAGCTATGTAAGGAACCCAATCCATCTCTGCATCTCTGACACGTTTTCCAAGAGACTCTGCTCGGTCGTCAAGGTCAATCCTGATGCCCGCTTCCTCTATCTTTGACAAGAGGCTGTTGGAGTACTGCATGAACTGATCTCTCACTGGAATCAATCTGACTTGAACAGGTGTCAGCCACAAGGGCAGATGCGGAACCTTGCCCTCTTTCTCCATTTTGACCGCGGTGTCAAGAGCAGAGAATATGTATCGTTCAACTGTGCCGATCAGTGCACTATGTATAACAGGCGGGTAGTGCTTCTTTCCGTTGGCATCTGTGTATGATATGTCGAATCTCTTTGTATTGCCCACATCTATCTGGAATGTTGCTATTTCTCTAGGCCTTCCCAACTCGTCGATGATTGTGTACTCCACATTGATTACCCAGTAGTAGATGGATTCAGGAACAAAACATAGGAGAACAGGCTTCTTCTCCACCGCCACAAGCTCGTTGAAGAACACCTTGTTCTGCTCATAGAAGCTTCTCGTCGTATTGTAGATGGAGACGTAATCTCTTCCAAGCTTTCCTATCTCCTCATATATCTTCCTATGAGTCTTCATGGCAGAGATCTTCGACTCTTCCAGGTCTTTGCTGAAGATATGGAGATCTGGCATGTGCAGTTTCCTCACCCTGAAACAGAGAAGAAGCTCTCCGCTCTGCTCAAGCCTATAGCTATCAGCCACCTCGAAAGTTCCTAGAGGCAGATGACGGTAGCTTATGGCCCAGTCCTTCAGCATTGCGAACTGTTGGTGGCAGGCGGCATATCTGAGCACGTAGCTCTTCTCGTCCAAGTTCACTTGGTAGAGCCGAGCTCCGAACAGTTCGGCATGTTCCTTAACCGGTTTAACTGAGAGATCGAACATGTTGGTGCCTCTGACCGCGAAGACCGGCATACCCAAGGAGTTCGCAACCTTCCAAGAATACTCGGCGACGAGTTCGAACATCATGTTTGCCTCCGGTGCGTATCTCATATGTCCCACATCCGAGTACGGTTCCCACTCCAGTCCGAACTTTCTGCAGTAGTCTAGAAAGCGAGGCTTGCCGCCCGTCAGACCTGTTTTGAAGGCTTCTTTCTCAACCAGCATCTTCAGGTCATGTTCGTTCGGTTTGAAAATGTACGTCTTCGGATCATGAATTCGTCCTTCCAAGTCAAGAATTGCATATTCGACTTCAACCCGGGGCTCTTTTGGCCGTTCCTCCTCAGCTGCAATGGTTCTGGACAGCTCCGACAATGGGTGGCCTTTGCACGATATGTTGAAGCTCTTGTACCATCCGAAAGGGCTCTTCTTGACGACATATTCTCTCTTCTCTAGCTCTGATTTCATCTCTCTGAGAATCTGCATTGCCACATCCGGGGATGCTAGGCTGCTTGATAGGTGGGCGTACGGGTAGATCACAATTCTCTTTGTCTTGACCCAGCCAGAAACTTCTTCAATTGATCTAACTGCGTTTCGCGCCACGTTCTTCGGATCCTTCTCATCAGTCTTCTCCACTGTACAAAAGGAAACCAATGCATCCTTTACTGCGGCCGCTTTCTCATAGTCGATGACTTGTTCTGGCTTCTCGATCGCTTTCTCAATAACTCGGTATTCAAAATGCTCCGCGTGTATCAATAGTATTCGCATTCACAAAACCTCTATGTGCTCTATGGGTTCCAGCGCCATTTCTGAAGTCTACGGTCCTGCCTCAGGCTCTTCTTCAATTCTCTGTAATGTTTCTTACATAGGTAGGCTCTTCTCGCGTCACCTATGTTCAGCTTTGCCTGCGACGCGTCTTCAGAGGAGATCGATCGTAAAGCCTTCTCACTACAGCCTGACACGCTGCAGTTGACCCCTTTGTCTATCTTGCCCATCTAGACATCAAATCCAGCACTCACTTGACTCGTAGCACTGGCTATATGTCATCATACCAGTTTAAAGGTAGACTGATCTGAGCCTTGGCTGAACCGCTTCAAGCTTACGCTATGGCCAGGGTCGTGAAGGCAAATCCAGAACCCTAATGCAACTGCTCAAGGACTTATCTAGAATGAGCACTCATGCTCTTTCTGGAATAGGAGTAACGCTATCTGTGGCATTGCTCTACGATCGTGGAAATAGACCGAAATGCATACTAGAAGCGAAGCCCCCTGACCTCCAAGGAAATGGGTCACGTGGAAAGAAAGATATGCAGACCAAATCACCAAGACTCAAACTGGTCCTATCATTTTTCTCAGTTTGGGCTGTGATGCTGCTTTCTGCTGTTCTGCTTTCAGTATTCCTTCACGAACTGGCGCACGGAGTGGGCGCGAGACTGGACCGAGTCCATGTGAGCACGGGATTCAACAAGGTGGGCAACCCTAACAGGACACCGGACGACCCGGATTTCCGGACTGGCATGGCTGAAAGCGTGTTGTCAAGTATGTTCGGGCCAATATTGACTTGGGTATTGGCGATTGCGTTCACTTCGTTGCTCCATCTGTTCAGTCGGCCAAGACGGAGCGCGCTGGTGATCAACGCGTTGGCTCAGATCAACTGCACGTTGCGCGCCCTCCCAGTTCTGTTTTTTCTCATTCCAGCTTTGATAGGACGACTTCATGTTGAGGACGAAGTTTCTTGGGGAATCTGGTATGTGAAAATGCTTCTGCGCCCAGAACTCGCTCGGATGGACATTCACACACTGGCAGCAACTCAATCACAACTGTTGCTCTCGTATCCAGCTGTGTGGTTTCCATCTATGGCCTCGCTCGTCATCTCGCTTGCATGTCTTGCATTGACCTACGCACAGAGTTTCAAGCTGTGGAGCGGGGTGCTCAGCAATTGGAGGACGCGTTCGTTCTTCTTCCTTCTACCGCCACTGGTATGGCTCCTCTCCTATCCATTGCTGGACGCACTTGACCGGGTTGTTCGCATCAACTGGTGACCCCAGTAGCGGAAGGCGTGCGCACATGTTTAAACGGACACCCATATATCGTAGTCAGAGGAAGATTGGTGCTTACTCGGCTGAAGGGCGACTCGAAGAGGTTCTTTGACTTCCACGCTAGACAACTTCATCGACTAGGCTTCAGTCCGCTCGCAACAAGTCTTCTCGGCATGTGTATGGCCGTTGGATCCTCGCTTCTTTACTACTTCTCAGCTGGTAACCGGTCTTTCTTATGGTTGGCTGCTGCTCTGCTATTGCTGTCCGGGTTCTTCGACGCTTTGGATGGATCTCTAGCCAGACTGTATGGAAAAGTAGCCAAATTCGGCGGCTTCTGCGACTCTGTGATAGACAAGATTGGCGAAATGCTCGTTCTATCGGCGATCATCTTGGCCGGACTGTGCTCCATCTTCTGGGGGCTTTGGGCAATATCAAGCTCGATCCTGGTGAGCTACACGAGAGCGCGAGGCGAAAGCGAAGGGGCGAACATGACGGTGGGTGTAGCTGAAAGACCTGAGAGGCTGTTGATTCTCTTTGCTTCAACTCTTGCTGAAGCGATCAATGTAGGGATTATTGTGATATCGATCCTTGCGTCTGTCACAGTTGCACAGAGGATCCACCGAGCGCACAGAGAACTTGCGTAAGAACTACTGAACCGAGCTCTAACATTCAGATCCAATGAGAACCCGGAAAAAGGAATGCACGGTCAAAGGCACATCCCATGTGAGAAGAACTTGTCCATTCCTTAGATGCAGGTTTTCGATGAGCTTATTAGGGTGTTGGTACGACTTAAAGTCGTCCCTACGACTACGTGGCAGGAACATGTGGAGCTTCAGACTACCGGGTGAAAGGCGTCCCATCAGCGCCATCCGATTTGCAATACTCTTGGCACTGAGAGAGGACGAATTCTGCCTTGTGGACATTGAGGAACGGCTGAGAAGGCCCTTCGGCACCATCTGGCAGCCACATCGAGGAACGATCTCAAACGCGTTGAAGGAGTTGGAGGAAAGAGGATTCGTGGAGAGCCATGAGGCCACTGAAGGAGAGAGAGGACGAAAGAACTTCGAGCTGACGCAGAGAGGCCGAGAGGTGCTCCAGAAGGCGTTCAAAGGATTTTCCGAAGCCATGGAGATCACGTCTCGTTTCGCTGAGGCCCTTTCACATGACCTCTCTCAGTTCTCAGAGGTGAACGAGTTGATTCGAGAATGCCTAAGCGAACCAACTCCTCGCCACATGTTCATGATGAGAATGTGCATCCCGCATGAGAAGATGCTGCATGATGAGCAGGCTGTGAAAACGTATCATCGGTTTCTGAAGTCAGAACTGGAGCAAATCGAACGGAATCTTGCCCGTAGAAGACAACGCAAGGTAAGAATCAAAGTGGAATAGGAGGTCGAAACTCAAAATGGTGAACGAAAAAAGATGCTGCCGACACTCATCTCAGCCCATTGTTGCGTGTCGAATTCCACTCTATGGCGGTGAATCGTTGCAGCCAGAGCCCTTCGTGCCAGATTTCTGGCCAGGAGAAGATCCGCGGCCCTACCGCCCCTGGAATCCTTCAGAACTTGACAGAGATCTCGTATTGCTTAGCAGGAATTAGGTTGCCAGACATGCGCAACTATCTTCGATACATTCACCCATTGGGAACAGCCCACTGGAGCCAGAGAAGCATCGCAGACGCCATACAAGCAGTCAACACGACATCTCCTCAAGCCATCTGCCTTGAACTGGACAAGCGAAGATTCGACCATCTGAGACGAGCATGCTTCGAATGCCCTAGATTCGGACACTGCAAACGAAAGTGTGAGTTCGTAGCGGCTGCAGATGCACTTGGAAACCAAGAGGCAGACATCTGGCTGATAGACATGGATGAGCGCGACATCACCAGACGAGTACAGTCACAAGCCACATTAGAGGAGATTGTCGCTTGGCAGAGGATAGACGCATACGTCACCAAACACAACGAGCAAGGAATCAGACTCTGGGAGGAAGGACTGAAGCAAGAGGCTCTGGCACATTTCAATGGCGGGACTGAGCTTATGCGCAGAACCTTTCCGACTCTCTGGCAAGTTCTTATTCAAGAGAGAAACCTCGTGATGGCTGCAAGACTGATCTTCATCACAGAACAGTACTTGCAAAGCGCGATAATAGAGCCAAACATCTTGACTTTAGTGGGTGCTGCACACGTTCAAGGGATAAGGGAGCTACTCACAGACCCTGCGACTCTCGCCCGCTCAATCGAGCAGAGGAGAATTGAGTTTACTCCACCCGCCAGGATTCACAGGGTCAAAGTCCTCTAGGATCTGATGTAGAGGGATCCGGGCGTTTCAGTTGAGTCCTAGTAGAATCGTCTCTCGTTCTCTCGCTCTCACCTTGGAGACTCCGAAATGCACGGCACAGGAAACGCAATAAAACTTCACAACTTTCTGCCTAGCGATGTAGGCACCCTTCGCCCTGAGCTCTCGAGCCAAGGACGGATCAACTAGGGATACCCAGTGGGTTGATCTCTTCGCCTTGTCTCTGGGGACCTGCATCCCACAGTTGGAGCATTGAATCAGATCTGATCTTCCTTTCCCGCCTTTGCTCCTCCCTCTAGACTTCCTTTTCTTTGCCATCTACCCTTGCCTTCTCCCGCTCCAATCGCGATCGGCCCCTATTATGGCTTTATCCTGCGAGCACATGTGTCAGAAGGCCCGGAGCATGGCCTATCAGCGACGGGAGCAGCGGCCTTTCAGTTTTGGCAGAACCGCAAGGCTCCGAAGCCAGACAACGATCATCATATGAGCTAGAAAGACGAATCTACGATGAAGATGAAGTGGCATGCTGCTACTGGTCACTCTTGGTCATGTCACACTCGACCGCATAAAGATGGGCGAACAGAGGAAAACGAGCTGGGTTCCAGGAGGGCCCGCGGTTCATACTTCGCTCACGGCAACCTCTCTTCGTGCAAGGCCACATATTGTGTCCAAAGTTGGGACGGATTTCGGACAGAGGAGAGTAAGGTGGCTTAGACAGAAAGGAGTCGACACGAAATTCCTTAGTGTAGTCACCGCTCCGACGACCAAGTTCGAGATTACGTATCGAAATGACAGAAGAACGCTCAGATTACTGGGCACATGCGACACCCTTGAAACCTTGGACCCAGAGTGGGGGATTCGGATTCAATGCCTTCACATTGCACCAGTCATCGGAGAGATTCCAGAGACAGTCGCTGGATGGTTCGCAGACCGATCTACCTTCGTCTCTCTTGATCCGCAAGGATACCTGCGGAGAGTTGGACGAGACAAGCTTGTCTTGGAAAAGTGGTGGCTCGATAGATCTTTACTGAGGAAGATAGACATCTTGAAGGCAACATCGGACGAGTTGAGATTGATGATGGGAGCCAGTGACTCACACGCTATGAAGAGATTGAGAAGAATGGGGCCTTCCATCTGCGTCCATACGAAAGGGTGTGAAGGACTGGATCTCCTGATTCCAAGCGGCTTCTTCCATATCCCGGCTTACAGACCTGAGAAGGTGGTCGATCCCACGGGTGCGGGAGATGTCTTCACAGCTGCTTTTCTCCTAGATTTCTCTCGATCGGGTGATGCCATATGGTCAGCCTGCCTTGGGACAGCTGCGGCCTCCCTCAAGATAGAGCACATGGGACCGGGCTCCATTCGGGAACCTAGCAAGATCTCTGAGAGGGCCAACAAGCTTCTATCGAATGTGCGGCGCATCGCCGAGTCCTAGTAGGCTCTTGCGAAGTAGACGACCTCTCTGGCCTTGGCGCCACACAGCACGCATTCGCTGAATAGTTCTTCTCTCTGCAAGGGGACAGTTCTTATCGTCGCGCCTGTCTCCTCCTTTATCTTGGCTTCGCATTCCGACCCGCCGCACCAGCAGGCCCTCATGAAGCCTCCCTCCCTCTCCAAAACCTGCTTGAACTCCTCATAAGATTTCACAGTCCTGATGCTTTCTTCTAGCCGCTTCTTTGCCCGTTGATAGAGGTCGGCTTGGACCGATTCTAGGATTCTCTTGATCTCTTGGGGGAGACTGACCATCTTGATTGGAGATTTCTGTCCTGTGTCTCTTCTGGAGACTATGACCTGATCCGCAGCCACGTCTCTAGGGCCTATCTCAATCCTTGTCGGGACGCCTTTCATCTCCCACTCGTTGAACTTCCAGCCGGGTGTGTACTCTGTCCTATCATCAAGGTAGGTGGAGACGTTCTCCGCCTTAAGGCGGTCGGTTATTTCTTCCGCCTTTGAGAGGACTTTGTCTCGGTCCTCATTCTTGTAGTAGATGGGAACGATGACCACTTGGATCGGTGCTATTCGCGGGGGAATAATCAACCCTTTATCGTCACCGTGCATCATTACCATTGCCCCGATCATTCTTGTAGTCACCCCCCAGCTCGTCTGCCAGACATAGTGATCCTTCTCATCCTTGCCGAGGTATTTGATCTGGAAGGGCTTCGAGAAGTTTTGGCCGAGGAAGTGGGAAGTGCCCATCTGCAAGGCCTTGCTGTCGGGCATCATAGCCTCCATCGTCAACGTGTAGACCGCCCCAACGAACTTTTCAGCCTCCGTCTTCCTTCCCAACAGAACCGGGATCGCGATCTGCTCCTCCACAAGCTGCCTATAGTACTCCAAGATGTCCCGAACTTCCTTCTCAGCCTCCTCGCTTGTCGCATGAACTGTGTGACCCTCCTGCCAGAGAAATTCCGATGTTCTCAGGAAGGGCTTTGTCGCCTTGATCTCGGCTCTGAAGACCGAGTTCCAGAGATTGATCAGGATAGGGAGGTCTCTCCAGCTCTTAACCCATTTCGAGTAAGAATCGCAGACAATAGTCTCTGACGTGGGACGCATGGCAAGCGGTTCGCCAAGCTCATTATCGCCAGTCCGAGTAACCCAGAAGACCTCAGGCACAAACCCAGAGAAGTGCTCAGCCTCCTTTCTTAGATAGCTCTCCGGAATGAGCGCCGGGAAGTATGCGTTTCTATGTCCCGCAGCCTTCAGCTTCCCGTCCAGAAAGCCCTTCATGTTCTCCCAGAGTTCATATGAGTAAGGCTTGAAGACGATGAAGCCCTTGACCCCTGCGTAGTCGCAGAGATCAGCTTTCATGATGACCTGAGTGTACCATTCCGAGAAATCTTCACTCTTCTTTACAGTTATCCCTCTCTCAACTGACAACGCGAAAACCTCTTCCAGAGACTATAGGTCGAAGATAAGAGACATTGGAGATTTCTATCGAGGTGGAACAGAGTCACCTATCACTTCGACCACTTGAACCGCAAATAGAGCTACTTCCCTTAATAGGCGTTACGTATGTCCTCGACACAAATCTCTTCTCGCCGCCAGAAAGCCATTTCCAGACTGAACAGCAGAACAGAACGTCGTCGATAGCATATCACAAAGAGGCTAAGTTATTTCAGTGGAAGCGTTGCTTACAGACTCACTCCAAGGCATGACAGCTATGCTTGCTGCACATCTCGCGGCCATATTCCTCTTGAAGATGCTGGTTCGCGATCTTAGTCTCTTCTATCTACTGGTTGGAACCTCGCTGTCAGGGTTTGACGCGATCCTTCCCATTTTCGGACTAAGGGATGAGGACTACCATTGTGGAAGCATTTTTCATTCAGTTTGGCCGCCTGTTATGGGATCCGTCGTTCTGCTCCCCTTGGGCCCAATCGCATCGATCTCATTCTTGACCGGAGGAGTACTCCATCTCCTTGGCGATTCTACAGATGTGAGAGGGCGCCCATGGCTCTATCCTTTGAGCAAGAAGAGGTTCGGAGTAGCCATCTTGCCATACAATTTCAGAGACTACGTTTTGAACCCAACCTGCCTCGTCGTTGAGATCTGTTCATGCACCTTTCTGGTTTGGTACGCTCTAGTCTTCGGGCTCGATCTGGCTTCGTGGCTCTGGATCGGCCTGCTCATTCCCCTGTTCATCGCTTTTGGTGTTCATCACTGGCGAATCGAGAAGACTAGGCTGCAAACATAGGAAGTCATTGACTTGCAGATGACATTGTTCTATTCGTGTTGAGAGGTCTTTTATGAGTTTGGCCTCGCCTTAACGTGTAAGTGGCTTGAATGGATGAGTTCGACGCGTCAAGACTAGCATACAGCCTAGTTGAAAACCGCGGACCCTGCCTCAATTCTCTTGATCTTCTCACTAGGCTGTTGCAGGCGCGAAGAGGAGAAGAGCAGCTCTACGAGACAAACGGGGACCACGGCCTTGTGAAGCTACCCACAGCTCCGAACATGAGCAGGAATTGACCATGAAGAAAGCATTCAGTCAGAAGTTGAAGGATGCGAGCCTCGCCGTAACCTTCCGCGACGTAATACTCATTCCGAATTGGGTCGAAGTCGAACCAAGAGAAATTGATCTTACTACACGCGCGACGGTCAACCACAAGCTGAATCTGCCGTTCATCTCCTCGCCAATGGACACCGTTACAGAGGCCGAAATGGCCATTGCCTTAGCTAGACTTGGAGGATTAGGAATACTTCACAGAAACTGTTCGACTGAAGATCAGGTGAAGATGGCGGCACAGGTCAAACGTGCCGAATCGCTGATTATTCGAGAAGTGATCACTCTCTCGACAGGTCAAACTGTTGGCGACGCAATGGACCTGATGCAGAAGCACCAAATCTCTGGGCTTCCGGTCGTAGAGGATGGGAGACTTGTCGGCCTCGTGACCGGAAGAGACGTAAGATTCGCCCACAGAGCACTCAAGGTCAAGGACATCATGACAAAGAAGCTCATTACGGCCAAGGAAGGCACAACCCTAGAAGAGGCAAAGAACCTTCTTCATGCCAACAGAATCGAGAAACTGCCGATCGTTGATGATATGGGGACTCTGAAAGGATTGATCACTTTCAGAGACATAATGCTGAGGGGACGCTTTCCAAACGCGGCCAGAGATGAGGAGGGCAAGCTACTTTGTGGAGCCGCTGTTTCACCGTTCGACCTAGAGAGAGCCAAAAAACTTGACCAACACGTTGACGTACTAGTCGTCGATGTTGCACACTTCCACAACGCAAATGTCTTCAAATCGACAAGAGACATCCTCAGAGAAGTCCACGCGGACGTTGTTGTGGGGAATATTGGAACCTACAAGGCCACGGAAGATATTCTTGCCAAGCTAGAGCGGGTCGCTGGAATAAGGGCAGGGATCGGATCGGGATCCATTTGCACTACTTCAGAAGTTGCCAAGGCTGGCTCCCCCACACTCTTTGCCACAGCCCAAACCGCCGACGCTCTAAGAAAACACGGAAGCGAGATTCCGATCATTGCCGACGGAGGCATCAGAGGACCAGGAGATATAGTTGTGGCGCTGAGCGCAGGCGCGTCCACAGTCATGATTGGGAATCTTTTCGCGAGATGCAAGGAGGCACCTGGAAACCTCGTAGCCATCGGAGGACGCTACTACAAGCAGTACAGAGGAATGGGAAGCGCCTCAGCCATGGCCAAACGCTACTCTATGGACCGATACAGCATCCCAGCGAAAGGTATAGCTGAAGGTGTGGAAGGCTGGGTCCCCTACAAGGGCGACCTTGCGACAGTGATTCAGGAGCTTGCGGATGGACTCAGAGCCGCGATGGGATACGCGGGCGCGAGAAACATCTCAGAACTGTGGGAAAAAGCCGAGTTCGCGGTAATGAGCACTGCAGGAATAGAGGAAGCGAAGCCGCACGATATACTTCTTCCAGGCGAAGCCTAGAAACAGACCAGTAGGCGAAACAGGATTCAGCGTATCAGCCTAGTTCAGCTCAACCATCCGTCCAAGAGTGACACTAGTTGACTCTGGATCAAGTATTCCCAGGATCAGCGCATGCGATTCACTATGATCGCTTCGGCTTATTGGATAACCCTGTGAGTTCAATCCCTTCAATCTGTTGATCGTCAATCTTCATTACATCGCGCAGGAAACGTACGCCGTCATCCGTCAACCGGTAGACACGATAGCTTCCAGGGCTCTCCGGCTGTTCCCTCGTATCGCCCACTATCAGGCCGGCTCCCTCAAGGATCTTCAAGTGATAGACCAAGGTTGACTTACCCTTCCCGTCGCTTGATCCCAACTCCTTGAGTATGCTGGAGAATGAGAGGCATTTGCTCCTAGTCTTCGACTCGCAAGCAGCTAGCGCCAAGAGGATCGCAAGTCTCTGGCGGTGAACCACCGCCTTAACCCTCTTCAGCCATGATTCGGGGAGCTGGATCTTGGATGCCATCGCGGGCACATTCCATTGTGTGCTCCTAATGCAAATAAGCCTATTTCAAGAGCAGTTTGTCTCGTTCGTACACACTCCACATAAGTTGATGAGCATAGAGCCAGAGAAGGGTTTATTAACCTAGTTCGACATTTTTCGAACAGAAAGAGGGGCAAAACCGATGGAGCCCACACCAACCAGAAACGAATGCGGCGCATGGGACCTACCCTGCCCAGAGTGGTCCATCTGCAAGCGCCGTGTCATTCACAGCCTCACACGCTTCCACAGATGACCAGACGATCTAACCCCGAATCATCTCCCAGCCGCGAACAATCCTAGACTGCACCTTTTCCAACGCCAATGCAATCACGCAATAGAGCTACCGCCCTCACAGTCCAAACTCTTAAGAGGAATGTAGTACACGCCTACCATAGGAGGGCCTCTCCGGTACATGGATCAGATAGAGCCGTGGCTGAGATTGCTTTTCGAGTCATTCATCCCATTCATCCTATTGCCACTAAGCGTGATGGCCGCTGTCTGGTTAGCCCTCAAATTCCCCATCCGTCGGGTTAGAGTCAGCGTAATAGTCATTGGGTTGTCCGCACTTCTCTCCGTCTGGCTCGGTAGGCTTGAATCCTACTGGCTACCTGCGTCCATCATGCTTGCCTGTGGCCTGATCCTCGGAGTACTACTGCTGATCTCAGGACTCTTAACAGAATCCAAGTTGGTATCCCAAGCTGATAGACGCTGCCAGAAATGCGGAAACGGCCTTTCCTCATTGCCGTCCAACATTGAATTCTGCCCATATTGCGGACACAAGATCAAATAGCCCGGTACGGTACAAACGTCACCTAT
>Ga0209725_1000159_pt1 | contig 40967 bp, 36 predicted proteins | sample I18A1metaG_FD_184145 | JGI IMG/M metagenome (GOLD analysis project Ga0209725, IMG submission 184145) | Lake sediment bacterial and archeal communities from Gulf of Boni, Indonesia to study Microbial Dark Matter (Phase II) - ​I18A1 metaG... | ecosystem: Environmental > Aquatic > Freshwater > Lake...
TGAGCCCATTGAAGCAACCGTTTATATAAAGTCCCTATTCATTTTGATCAGAGAAAGGCCTTGACAGAAGATGTCCGCGCTATTCAGAGCAAGTTCGGGATAATCGGAAGGGAGATCGAGCTACGAAAAGCGCTGGTAGCGGTTAGAGCGGGTAAGCATCTTCTTATCGAGGGGCCTGTTGGGGTTGGTAAGACCGTTCTTGCCGAGGCTGTGGCGAAACATCTGGGCAGACCCTTCTATCGGGTCGACGGTGACGAGCGGTACACCGAACAGAAATTGACAGGGTGGTTCGATCCTCCTCTAGTGATCAAAAATGGATATTCTAAAGACGCATTTATCTCGGGTCCACTCGCACTTGCTATGGAGTCCGGCGGCGTCCTCTTCATAAACGAGTTGAACCGCATGCCAGAAGGGGTTCAAAACGTTCTTCTACCTGCAATGGATGAGGGGAAGATCGAGGTTCCGAAGATCGGTACGATAGTGGCAAGGAACGGCTTCATAGTAGTGTCGACTCAGAACCCACGTGAATTTATCGCAACTAGCGTTCTATCGGAAGCCCTGCGAGATCGATTTGAACTATTGACTCTCAACTACCAAAGCGAAGATGAAGAAGTAGCTATCGTCCAGACGCATACGGGCATCGATGATCTACAGCTTATCGGTTCCATTGTCAAGCTGGTTCAAGCCACTAGGGCTCACCCCGACATCAGAAGAGGAGCTTCAGTAAGAGCAGCCATGAGCATCTGCGTACTAGCTTATCAATTGGCGACTGATAGAAGAGCCTCCATTAGAGAAGCAGCCCATATGGCTTTGCCGACACGTATCGAACTGAAGGATGATGCGAGGCAGAGCGTCCACGAGATAATTGATGAGCTGCTGGAAAAACATTGTTCAGAGAACCCGGGTATTGGAGCAGGTACCTCTTCTTCAGCAATTAACTTCACCGATCTAACGAGTTCAAGAACTCTGGCGGCAGAAGTCTCGGGGGGAGATGAAACAACCAGTCTTCTAGAGAATGTTGGCGACATAGTCGACTTGAAGAAGGCTCCACCTAATGAGTTGGGTTGGAGTATAGCTCAACACTACACGGACATCAAGAAGCGACTGAAGGATAAGAGGCTACTCCAGATAGCCAAGAGGATCGCTGTCAAAGCCATAATCTATAGAACCCTCCAGCTCTTAGGGCCGACGAGAAGGCGTATGGAACAGGTTAAGGAGCCGTACACTCCAGGACAGAAAGGGGAGATCGATATCGAGATGACATTGGAGCAGATGCTCGGCAAGACGGAAATTGACGCGTCAGATCTCATCATTGAATCGAAGCTTCCCAAGAAGGTGGCTTGCATCATGATGATAGATGCGAGTCTATCAATGTCTGGAGATAAACTGGCTATGGCTACTGCATCGCTAGGGGTGCTAGCATACAAGCTGAAGTCGATAGACTACAGCGTCATAGTCTTCGATAGTGTGGCGCGGGTTATGAAGCAGCTTGATCAAAAGGTCGCGGTTGAGACCCTTGTAGGCGATCTACTGGACATCCCTGCCATGGGCTTCACGAACATAGAGGATGCCCTAAGGACAGGCATTCGAGAACTGAGCAGTACCACTGTCAAAGATAAGTTTGGCATAATGATAACAGACGGCAACTATACTGCTGGGAAAGATCCGAAGGAGCTCGCAGCCCAGTACCCTAAGCTGTTCGTCATCATGATCAAGAGTCATGACTCAAAACCTGAGCTATGCGAGGAGATGGCTGCCTTGGGGAAAGGGAAGGCTACGGCTGTGGACAGTTTTGAAGAGATCCCATGCGTCTTGAGAGCTCTCCTAAGAGATCTCGCTTACAGGGGTTATGGGCGACCCAGCTTATCTCAAGAAGCTTCGTGACGCTTGGAAATACTCCCCCTCCCTACGCAGCAAATACAATGCTCCAGCGAGCTCATGTTGAAAGCGGAGATCTGTTAGGCTATTCTGAATATCGGGTGCGTCCGATCCGGCATCTTTCCTTTTTCTATCTGGAGTTGGCCGAAAGCTGCGTCCACCATAGCGACAGTTGGGAATACGTAGTCTGCATACTCGATCGGCCCATACAGTACGAAGTCCGCGCCAGCCGCCAAAGTTATGGTGCCTGCCACGGCCATACTTGGGTGTATCGCCTGCTTGCCCATTTTTTTCCTTAGGCCCCTCCATGTACCGATTGCATTATGGGCTCCACAACCAGTCGGCAGCCCGAATTCATTCTTCAATTCGTAGATGGCACGATAAGCCATGCCTAAACTTGGTATATCTATAACTGCTGTATCTATGAGGAGTTTCTCAAGCCCAGCCTCTTTGGCTACTGGAATGAGTTTCCTTATAGCTTTTATTCGTCCTTCCGACGTGAACTCTTTTGTGTTGAATGCGAGTAGAACAGCGTTCTTTACATTGGCCTCCCTTATCTTATCGAGCTCCTCCTTCTTGTACTCAGGAAAGAGAGAGTTATAGATAATCGGGTTCTTCAAGCCTACTTCTTTAACGTAGTCGAGTCCTGCGGCCCTGATAGAAGCGGTCACCCCGTCCAATAGCAGGGGGCTATCAGTCTTGCTCGATACAAAGTCCAGAAATCTCCTTATAGCCTCGGGCGTAGAACCCACGACATCAAACATATGCGGGTTGCCAGTCTTATCGGAAAACTCCTCTTGGAGCTTTATGAGTTCCTCAGCTCTCTCTTTGTCAAACTCGCCTTTAGCTTCATCTTTCAGAATACTATGCTTATTGTAGAAGATCGAGCCGACGAGGACGGTCGGCCTCTCACCAGGAAGCCCACCAATTTTGACTTTACCTATCTCGAACTTCACTTGCTCCGCAGTAAATCGCCACAATCCTGACACCACACCAAGCTTTCATAGGTGCACATCTTTTAATGGTTTCTGCAGAATCTCCGTCGGTTTGCAAGAGTGATACTTTTAGCATTCTCTTTGATTCAAGTTAGCCGCCGTCCAGTTAATGCTCATGCTCGGTTCCAGTGAGATAAGGATCTACCTTCTAGATGATTTATTGAAGCGGCTCGGGAAGGACTGCGAGAGATGCGTCTACGGTCCAGCTAAGAGACGTTTCTTGAATGCTGAATGTTGCAAGTGCATAGAGCGGGCTGAGAAGCTCATCCAATCCATCGTACCTGACGAGAACTACATCTCAAATCCTGAGAAGCTCGACAAATGGCTGACGAGAAGAAACGCTCCTCAATGAAAGTAATCCAGAAATAGGAGGTTTAGAGCTCACTAAAGCTATTTTTCTTTATCCTATTTGCAAGTATTTCGGAGAGTTTAGTTTGCTTAGACCTTTGTATTCGCCCAACGATGAGATCTTCTTATTCTTAGGCCTAGAGCTATCGAAAGCGGAACAACTTGAATTCTTCCAAGGACCATCAGGACGATTAACAACCACTTCAATCCTAACGGCATGAAGATACTGACTATTCTTACTGAAAGGCCGGCTGTTGCAAATGCTGAGATGATAGCGCCAGGTTTTATCCAATTAGCTAGAGACAGAAGCGGGTGTTTATCCCTCGGAAAGCATGAAGACATCTGCCTCGCGTTTAACAATGCCCTTCTTGATCAAATCCTCTATTACTTTATTTTCGATGTCGAATCTGAACCTGTTAAAGCTCTTGTAGGCCTCGTTCAGTAGAGCTCCGTGTATATCAGTGTAGCTCGCTTTTCCACCTCGCGCTTTAAGTATCTCCATGAACTTTGATGAATAGAACTCCTTCTCACCAGCCAACTTAACAACAACCTAGCTAGCCTTTCATATATTTGAAAATGCAGAACAATGTGAAGCACAAGCCTCCGATAGAAAGGGCAGCTGTCAAGATGAGCTCAGAGAAAGGTCGATAGAATACCAATCCCGCCGTAGCGCCGAAGCCGAGGTAGAATCCGAGGGCCCATAGAGCTTTTCTTGCCAAACTATATCATCAACTTATAGGCCTCGCGGCCGAACTGGTATCGATGGGTAATGGATTTATGGTTTGCGACAGTTGTTCGGTATTATGTCTATAAGTGACAGCTTTCGCCTTATGGATGACCTATTACGACATATTTTTAGCTGCGGATGGCACAATACTATGAAGGCGAGCTCCATGCATCTAGATGAATTGGATCTCAAGATCTTGCGTGTCTTGACGCTGGATGGGAGGGCAACGTTCAAAAGGATTGCTGAGAAGGTCGGAAGCGATGAGAAGACTACTGCTAGGCGAGTGGCAAAGCTAGTCAAATCTGGGGTAATTCTAAGATTCGTGGCAGAGATAGATTGGAGCAAGCTTGGAGTAACATGTGTTGCCCACATCGGTACAAGAACATCGGCTGATGCATCGTTTAGACGAAGTCTCTTCGAAACTCTTGGAAAACAGCCGAGAGTAGTTTGGGCCTATGCGACCGTAGGAGCTGACGAATATGTCCTACTGGCTATGGATAAGGATGTTGCAAGTCTTAGAGAAAATGTTATCGACCCTCTCGAACCACTAACAGCGGGAGTTTCAAGCTCTATAGTATCAAAGACCATAAAGCAGGCCAGCTATAGCCAGTTAATTGAACTGGTTAAGAATCAGTTCGCCAAGTAGTGGAGTTTGCGACTTTCCTCGAGAAGAGATGAAAATGAATTGAGGTCTCTGATCAAAAAACACATCGAAGGAATGGTTCGTGGCGCTCGCACCCTCACCAAGTATAGGCGTGCATCGATAGGGTTCGCGGACGCCTTCGACTCAGACTTTCTAAGACTGAGGACATTTGCTAATCCTTCTCATAGATTACCGACGGATATCTTGCGGGGAGCGAGGACCGTAGTCTCATTCTTCATACCATTCGCGACGGAGATTGTAGTAGCCAATGGGGGACATCCATTTGTTGCTGAGGAATGGGCGATCGCCTACAGTGAGACCAACCAACTGATAGAAGAAATCTGCTCCTCGCTCGCGATAAAACTCGGGAGGGAAGGTGTCAAGGCGAACTGGGAACTCCCAACGCACAACTTCGACCAGGAGAGCATGGTGAGCTACTGGTCTCATAAGAGTGTAGCTAAGATAGCTGGTCTCGGGAGCTTCGGATTGAACCAGATGTTGATAACGGACTCCGGGTGCGCTGGCAGGTTGGGGAGCATCGTCATCGACGCTTTGATCACTCCTACACCTAAATCCAAGACTGAGAGCTGTCTGTATCTTGTTGACAAGAGTTGTGTCTCATGCGTTGAACGATGCCCAAATCACGCGCTAACGATTACAGGTCTAGACAAGCATAAATGTTATCAGCGTTGCCTAGAAGCTGACAAAGCATACGCGTACTTGGCTGAGAGTAGAGGTCTTTATGGGCCATTCGACGTGTGCGGGAAATGTTCCATAGGGCCTTGCTCGTTAAAGAATCCAGTAAAGGCTTGAACAATCTACAGTCGGCATCGAATAGAGCTTAGCTTCCCTTTCCACCACTTTTCTGAGTTCGATCTAAACGAATATTCCACCAAGAAAATTGCTCCTTTATCGTGACTCTGCAATTCCAGCCAATGTGTAGAGGACGATCCATGAAGCCAAGTGGGAAGTCGCGTTCTGGTGGTCGGAAGGCGGATAAACCTCGACGACGTCGAATCCGCATAATCCGTTCATGCCGATTTTCTTGACTGCGTTTAGCATTTCGTAGGAGCTTAGACCAGCTGGATCGAGCGCTCCACCCGGAGCGTAAGCGGCATCGAGAATATCGATACATATCGTCATGTAAACTAGATCCGTTCCATCCCTAGCAAGCTTGACAGCTTCTTCAATCGTCTGCTCGACGCCGCGCTCCCTAAGGTCGCGTATGGTGAATACCTTTGCGCCGGATTCTCTCGCATATTTCGCTCCTGCATAAGCATTTCTGGGTCCTCTAATTCCAATTTGAACTATGCTGCTACGCTTGATGTTAGCCAACTCCGAGATTCTGCGTATTGGGCAGCATCGCGCATACCTCTCACCTTCATACTCATCCATATTGTCGAAGTGAGAGTCGAAATGTATCACACCAACCTTCTTGTCCGAATGTTCTCCAAAAGCAGCCAATATGGGGTAGGTTATCGAGTGGTCGCCTCCCAAGGCTACGGGAGATGCACCTGAATCTAGAATCTGCTTCACCTTCTTTCTGGTTCTATCAAAGGTTACGTCAACATTTCCCCATAGAACATCAACATCTCCATAGTCACAGATCTTCATATGATCCAAGATGTCTACGTCGAATTCAGGTATGTATCCGCCGTAGCGTGCCGAAGCTTGCCTAATCGTTCTAGGCGCCAATTCACATCCAGTTTGGTCACCCCATGTGACAGTACCTTCCCAAGGCACCCCGAAGACCACGAAGTCAAACCCCTTCAAGCCTTCAGGATCTCTTACGACAGGGGATCGTAGAAATCCAGGGACATTACCGTAGACTGTTGGGATTAGATGCTTCTTAATGGGCTTCATCGGCTCTATTTCCTTCGACATGATATCGCATCCTCACAATAGTGCAGACTTTATCGCAGATACTTCATATTAGGTTTTGTAACAAAGCGATGTGTGCGCCTGGTCTCGCTGTACAGGCAAGTTACGGAAGAGTTTTCACTTTAATGCCGCTAGAAGCTTGATCCACGCATTAGAAACCAATTGAGTTTTAGATGCATAAAGGCGAAAAATTCGAATTTAGCCCATTCCGTGTAGAGCGCTTCGCCTTGATGGACGAACCTCAAGGCTAACTCGAGTTGGCTAAGCTCGTTGAAGATAATCATCTCAGTACACCAACTTGAGCTTCCTAGGCGGCAGGTTCAAGCGAATATGCCCGAACCACTTATGCAAACGCTGAGATGGAAATTCATATAAGGTGAGCGTGTTCACACTAATGTTGGGGAAAATTCTATGACGTCTCAAGTTGCACCTACATTATGGGTTAGAAAGGCTTCAGGGCTTACTAGAGAAATCGGCGGTTGGTCTGCACTCGCAGTTACCATGTGCTATGCCATCGGTGGAGGGGCTCACAGACTTACATGGTGGGCGACCTACTGGTATCCGGGATGCGATCCAGCCTTGGCCTCACTCATCACCTCGATCGTCGCTTTGATTCTGATGTTCGTCTACGCTTGGATGCTCATAACGATGCCTAGAACTGGAGGCGATTACATCTACATCTCAAGAGTGGTTAACCCGTTCGTCGGCTTCATGTCGAGCTTCGGCTACATGATGTCGGCAGGCTTGTGCAACGGGATCTTGTCGTTCTACGCTCTGGAATCCTTTGGGTCGGCTATTAATGTCTACGGGCTGTGGACGAACAATCCTGGAATATCTGCGTTGGGAACAATCCTTGGAAAGGACCCAATGGTAAAGGTTCTGTTGTCGCTCATATTCATAACCCTGTTCGGCATCATAGCTTTTCTCGGACTACGAGCTCACGTGATCTCCGTTTGGATTATGTTCATCATACCGGTGATATTCGTAATTCCTATGTGGATTGGATACGCCACGAATACGCCCGCAACCACAGCAGTCCTGTGGGACAAATTCATCGGCGCGGGCACCTACGAGAAGATTGCCTCTGAGGCTACCAGACTCGGCTTTGACGAAGCCAAATTTGGAACATTCAGTCTGAATGCCACCCTCTTGGCGACCGTAGCTCCAGGCTGGGCTTGGGTTGGAACTTGGCAAGCTGCTCCGTCGGCTGGAGGCGAGATCAAGACAGTTAGGAGTTCGGCTTGGATAGGCGTCGGGCTAGCAGGTGTCCTTGTGGCGCTCTACTACGTCTTCTTGCCGATAGTTGGATTCGGTGCGTATGGCAAGATGTTTATCGCAAAGTACATTTGGATGTACAAGACTCATTTCGCTGACCTCTCTAAGATAGTTCCATATCCTCCGTTTCCGCACGCAGGTTTCTTCGCCTCGCCATTGTGGGCGGAGAACCCAGTCATTGCGTTGTTGCCGCCTATTGGAGTAGCATTCTGGCAGCTGAATTTCCTGCCGACGGGCTACCTGATCTGCTCTAGGTACATATTCTCATGGTCGTTTGACAGATTCTTCCCTGAGAGATTCGCAGCTGTCAACGAGAGATTCCACAGCCCACACAACGCTATACTTCTTACTTGGGTAGTCAGTATCCTAGGGATCTACGGCTGTTGGGCTCTGGAAGCTGGTGCTGCAGGCGCTGGCTTCGCTGCTCTCGACACTACGTGGCTTTGGTGGTGGTCGTCGATACCAGTTTGCTGGGCAGCTATTGTATTGCCCTACACTCGAAAAGACCTCTACGAGTCAGGATTCAAGCTGGACATCGCTGGCATACCTCTTATAACCATTCTTGGACTGTTCGGTTTCTTCCTGTCGACATATTTGTGGATGCTATTCATAATGGCGGTTCCAGCGTGGCCAGATACGTTCACGTTGCTACTCTTCTGGTTCCTTGCAGGCCTAATCTTTCTAGGACTATACGTATACAACGTCAGACGAGGCGTGGATGTCAAGTCTATCTATGCCGAGGTTCCACCCGCTTAAATACCCACTTCTTTTTTTCTCATTGCTGATTGGCCATGCACTCACATAGATCCAGCGGAGAAAGAGACCTGGCTTCGCTCAGAGAGCTGATAATGGTCGTCGACAGTTATAGGGCAAACCGCTTTGTGAACCCAAACAGGATCCAAAAGGCGATAGAAGGCGGCAAGTTAGGACCTGATATATCTAAGGAATGGAAAACTCTCAAGGAAAAGATGCTGAAGAAAGTGAAATCAGTTGAGAAGATTCCGAGAATGCCAACAATGCTCAAGATCTATCATGTACTTAGTTCCGTCAGTATTCTCGCCTTCTTCTTGGCAGCTGCGATACCGCTTCTACCAATTTTCTCTTCAGAATTTCTTGGAATAGGCATACTTCCCATAACAATTGGACTTGCTCTAACACTTCTACTGTACGTTAGGTACTTTGAACGGAGAATAGCGGCGAGAATGGATGAATACTTCAAGTCTCACTCCAAAGAATTCGGAGATGTTGAAACGTACCTTTGGCAAGTGAACCAGAAGTTTCTAAGACTGCTGCTGACCTCTATCGAGAAGAGAGGTGAAGATCCAAGCAGACATCCTCTGAGCTTACGCAACGCAGACTACAAGCTGATCAAGGTCGTCAAGAGGCCCAGTCGATTTGGAACAAAATATAAAGTAGTTCCATCTCGCATCTAAGCCTAACCTAGGGATTTTACCCCTCTACCTTCCAGTACTTGTCAACGCCTCTCTCAGAGAAGTCTATTATGAAGCCTCTGAGCAAAGCCTCAGTATATTCAGATCCAGGGTTCACCACTATGGTGTTGCCAATCTTGTCTGAAGCGAAGGACTCATGAATATGCCCATGTAGACCCATCATGGGTTGGTACTTCCTAATAGCCTCCTCCACAGACTTACTGCCCACATGGATGAACACGGGATTCCCAAGCATCAGCACCGGTCTAAGGTATTTGTCAAGCTTCTTCGCTAAGTCCAACTGTGTACCAAAAGGAGGGCAATGAAAGTTACATATCGTCTTGCTATAATCTTTTACTTTCTGAAATCTGTTGTCTATCATCTTCTTCAACTCGTCCTCTGAGCATTCTCTAGGCGTGTTCCATGGGGTTGGATTGGCGTAGTCTAGGCTTATCATTTCGAAGTCGTAGCACAAGTTTACAGCTTTCTCCAGCGGGTAGATGATACCTCTGTCTTCATACGATTTTATTATTGGATCTATCACCTTCTCGTCATCGTTTCCAGGCATGACGATCGCCTTCTTTTCTTTCATGTCAACATGTGCTACGAGCAATTCTAGCCAATTCGCAATTCTTTGAGAGATCAGGTCGAGCATCAGTTTATCAATTTTCTTTGGATTTTTCTGGTAATCCATGAATTCCTGCTGATCGCAAACGAACGGATAATATCCAACCCTAGAGACCCTCTCTTTCATCTCGTTGAGTTCTGTTTCATTGTTCATCTTCCAGTTTCTTCCGAACACATTGGAAATATGGCTTCCATCACTTTGCTTTACAATAGGGCAGATAGCCTTCCCGGTCAAATCCCCAGCTAAGATCAAGATATCTGCCTTATGGACGGCTGGAACACTCAACCATTTCCTCCATACTAAATCTGATCCATGGACATCTGTCGCAAAATATACACGGACCATTGAATCCATCTCTCGCTGAATTCAGCGGCTATAAGGGTTAATAACTCATCGTATTTAGAGGTATTGCCGTTCCTGAGGGACGCCTGTGATTAGAAGAGGCTTGCATCCAGGTGGAAATGGCAACGTCCTACTTGCGATCTGCCTCTTTGTCTTTATGTTTTCGCTGGGCTCTGGAATAGCAAGCCCTATCGTACCATTATATTCCAGCAGTTTGGGAGCATCTTACATTCAGATTGGAATAATAGGCACCGCGTACGGCCTCGTCTATGCGATAGGCGCTGTCCCTTTAGGCAGAATGTCAGACAAGCTGGGTCGGAAAGCCATAATGGTGCTAAGCGCAGCTCTATGCGCATTCGCCGCAGCCTCTTACTCGATGGCCACAACTGTCAACCACATAATGCTCATACGGGCGATAGAAGGGTTAGCTTGGGCTGCGTTCTGGCCTAGCATGGAGGCTTTAACGGCAGATGTTTCACATGTCTCGGCTGTCGGGAGGACCATGGGGTTCTCAACAGCTTCTTATGGTGCTGGGTTCGCTCTAGGCGCGCTTATGGCAGGGACGCTCGCTTCCTTCTTCAGCTATCGATACACGTTTCTATTCTATCTAGCATTATCAATTCTAGCGGCCGTTATTGGCATAGCGACGATACACGAGCCTAAGATGACCGACCATCAAGTTAGCCCCTCGAAGACGACTTTTAGATCTACTGGTTTAAGGCATCGCGTTAACCTTCTTGCCGATTTGATATCGATGGTCTACAGCATTGTTCTGATGACGATATTGACTCTGCTTCCTGTTTACGCTAAGGGCCTTGGAATAGAGGTATTCAGCATCGGGGTTTTGATGATGATGCTTTGGGTAGGGCGGATCACCGGTTTTCTGAATGCAGGCAGAATCTCAGACAAGATGGGTAGGAAGCTGGTCTTAACCCCATCTTTGCTGGGTATTGCGATCGGTTCCTTTCTCTTAGCGGCCTCTGAAACGTGGTGGACTCTGGTTCTCGCGGTGATCGCTATTGGGTTGGGCTTAGGCGCTCTCTTCCCAGTCTCTATTGCTTTGATCTCCGATTACGTTCCTTCATCTCAGAGGGGTGTGGCGATGGGCATGTTTGAGACGGCTTCAGCTGTCGGCCAGACGATAGGTCCAGCTGTTGGAGGAGTTCTTGCTGAAAGATTCGATCCGTCGTATCCATATCTCTTCTGCACTGCGGTCAGCATCGTCTGCACTTTCGTGATGAGCGTCTTCCTAAAGAAACGCACATAGTCAAGATCAATCAAGGCCATTGGTTCATACGACTTTTCGAAGCAACGTGCGGTCGCTCAACTTTCGGGGATGTGGAGAGAATAGAGCGTTCACAGAGTCTGCGTAAACCACAAATTTTCTAGTAGGTCAAACGCAATGAAGCTACGGAGTCTCTTCGCTGTCATATGGCTGCGGCTGGTGGAGCGCCCCCGGTTTCATGAGATGAAGTTCAGTATTTGAATTCCAGGCCTAGATCTTCTAACTCTCTCTTTATCTCGGAGTATAGTTGGCGGTACTCTTCGCAAGGTTTTCCTGTCTTCACATCGTAACATTCCTGATATTTTCTGCCCATCGGAGGATCCTTGATCTTCTCTTCATATCTTGACAAAAGCTCTTTGACGAGTTCGTTCGCAAGACTCCTTTTGATACCGGCAGCCGCGTATGCCACCTCGCCTGCGAATCCCGGTTCCATTGGAGTGAAATGGTCAATATGGGTGGCTTTGCAAACGCCTTCGGCCTCTATGTGGGCCCCAGAAGCAACAGCTGCGATAACCCAAGCGGCGGTCTCATAAAGAACCATTTTCGTCATTGGACCGGAGGCCAAGTAGCCCAGTATGAATAAAGGCAGACTTGAGTTCCTACTTATCGCTTGGCTGCTCAGGCTGATAGTCCATAATGTGTTTCTAGCCGTATTGCATCGGAAGTTGAAGTGGATTGGGAACGATAGTTGGTAGGAGGCCTTCTGGATAACCGTGCCTAGTATGCTGTAAGCTGCGTTAACTATTGCTGTGCCTTCAGGTCCGCCTGCATAGCCTCCTAGGACGGGTGCGGTCTCTGAGCAGACGTTCGCGCCCCAACTCAGTAGGTAAGCGCCTTTTGCAAGAACCCCGTAGTCGACCTTCATCTCAGCAAGAGTTCCGCATAGCCAGCCGTCCGAAGGTCTCAAACCAAATTGTGGCTGACTAGCTGCGATTGTGGCGATGGCTGAAGATGCGGTTGATATGCAGTTCATTATTGGCAATCCAGGTTTTCCAGCCCGGGTCAGCGCTTGTCTCGCAAGCCCCACTGCTCTGATGGCTCCGTATATCTCTAAAGGAGAGCCGCTGATTATTTTGGCACCGTCCACAGCGGTTAGGGCGGGTGAAGTCAAAGAATCAATAACAGGGATTGCCGCGTAATTTTGCACCAAACTCAGAAGGTTTTCCTCCGATGAAACGGCTGCGCCTCCAGCCCCGAGAAAACACCAGGGCGGGGGTTTATCTTCTGGCTTTCTCTGAACTAGTGTCTTCCTTTCTTTTCCTTCCCCAAAGACGAACTCACAAGGCGCTGTCTTCAGCGTCTGAGCTATCTCATTCTCATCGAATTTCACTATACGCTCTGTGTCGACACAGAAGGTTCCAACATCATTGTAAAAATCCACAGCCGCACTCCAAACATCATCGGCCAACCCATCATCTGCAGGAACAATGGTGTCCGGATCATACTTTATGTCATGCGCTTTCAAAACCTCTTGAAGTTTCGGCGCAAATATCTTTAGATCAAAGTCTTTCTCAGAGCAAATTGTTCCTGAATGGATCTGTCTCAGAACATCTATGTATGTAATCAGTTTTCACAACCCCGTTTTCTTCTATTGTTTTCTTTAAGAGTTATTCGTCAAGTCTGAGTTAGATGAGTGAGGACTCTAGTACTTGAACTCTAAACCCAAGTCTTCAAGTTCTTTCTTGATTCTATTGTAGATGTCCAAGTGTTCGCGAGAGGGCTTTCCCGTCTTCGTGTCAAAATTGTCTTGATATCTCTTGCCGAGTGGAGGATTCGGTATCTTATCAACGTATTTCTTCACTAGAGTCTTCACAATTTCGTTAGCATCCGTTCTTTTCATTCCCGCCGCAGCATGCGCCACCTCTGCTGCGAACTTTGGCTCAACTGTTGATAAGTAGTCTACATGAGTTGCTTTGGCGAGGGCTGAACTTTCTATGGAAATGCCTGATACGACGGCCGTTATGACCTGAGCTGCGGTTTCGTAGAAGGCCATCTCTGTGGCAGGTCCTCCGGCTGTGTAGTTCAAGTTCAAGGATAGCAAATGCGTATTCCTTGAAACCGCTTGAGCGTACATGCTTATCAACCACAGCATCTCTGCGCCGCTATTGGATACGTATTTCATGTGGGCAGGGTGATTCAGGTGGTAGGTCGCTTGATTAACAAGGGTTCCGTGTACGTGATGCGCTGCAACAGTTAGGGCGGTACCTTCAGGTCCGCCTGCATAGCCGCCCATCACACATCCAGCGAGTGTGCCTATCCTCGCTCCTAGGCTGGTCAAGACGCAGGCTTTGTTTAATAGCGCGAAGGTAGTCTTAAGCTCAGCCAATGTAGCAACAAAATATCCGTCAGATGGTCTTAACCCGTACATGGGATGTAGAGCCGCAATAAGCGCCGTGTCTGATGCAGCAGTTGCAAGGGCGTTCATTATTGGCAGGCCAGGTCTTCCGACTCTTCTCAACGCATCCCTTGCTAGAACAGCGTTTCTTATGGAACCGTATATTTCCAGAGGAGAGTTGACTCTTATCGGCAATTCGTCTATCATAGTCAGTTCAGGTGTCGTCATAGCGTCTGCTAGGGCTATCGTCCCATAGCCCTGCATGAGGCTGAGGAATACCTCTTCTGACGATACAGGGGCTCCGCATGCGCCTATGAAACACCATGTAGGATCTTTGCTCTCCGGCTTTCTAGGTCGAAAGACCTCTGAATCCAACCCTTCCCCAAAGACTGCCTCCGATGGTGCTTCCCTCAGTCCCTCCTTAATCTCATCCTCGTTGAACCGTATTATTCTCTCTGTATCTAGACAATACGTTCCAACATCAGTGTAGAAATCCACCGCAGCTTTGAAAAGATCGTCCGCCATACCGTCGTCTGACGGGATCAGTACTGCAGGATCATATTTGATGTCACATTGCTTCAATGCTTCGGATAGTCTTGGTGCAAATACTTTCCTGTCAAAATCTCGTTCTGAGCAGATCGGTCCTTTTATTGCCCGTTTTGTTACATCCAAGACATTTCGCATGAAGCCTACCTCTTCCCTCTTTCCTCTAACTTTTTCAAGGTAAGCTTCACCCCATCCGCGGCGTTTTCTGCGTATCCATCGGCACCGATCTCTTCAGCCCACTCTGCAGTTGTTGGTCCTCCGCCAACCAGAACCAAATACTTGTTCCTTTTCCCTGCGAAATTGAGGTAGTCGAGTATGTCTTTCTGGCTTGGAAGTGTCGTTGTCATTAAGGCTGAGGCTGCAATTATGTCAGCGCTAACTTCTTCAGCCTTTCTGACAAACGCCGATGCCGGTACATCGCAACCCAGATCGTGAACCTCAAAGCCAGCGGCTGTTAGCAAGGCGGTCAGGATATTCTTACCTATCTCATGTATGTCACCTTTCACTGTGCCGGCCACGACTGTTCCTCGCTTGGGAATCTTGTCCTTTGGTATTTTCTGAAGCACAACATTCATTCCCGCCTTCATTGCGTCGGCCGACATCATCATGCCCGTCAGGAAGATTTCCATTTTCTCGAACTTTTCGCCAACTTCTCTTATAGCTGGGATGAGACCCTTTTCGACAATTTCTATTGGTTCCACATTCTTCTCGATGGCTTCCTGAGCTGTTTCTCTAACGATATTCTCATCTCCAGCAATAACGCCAGCACGCAATTTTTCTAAAATATCTTGCTTTTGGTTCAACGACCTCCCTCTGTGATGATCAAAATCTGCCTCCGTTTCTTATTTAACAGTTCTCGTCTACCTTCCAAGACTTTTGCCCGGGTTTTGGACAATTGCAATCGTTCTGGTAAAATACCTTAGGTCCTGTCTGGAAAAATGAAAGGGCACTTTTGCATTCAAGAAGATGAAGGGGCGTCTCCATAGAAAGGTTCGCGACAAATGTCATAAGCCTGTCTCACCAACTGCTTATAGAAAACTATTCACGCTTGGGAGGAATCTGAAGAATGGTCTCCTTAAGAATCGATTCCTTAATCAGGATCTTACATTCAGCCAAGCCTGAGATTCGACCTGAGAGAGCTCTTCTCGCAACAGAATCGTATAGTGAGAGTGAGGGGCTACCTATCGAGATCCGGAGAGCAAAGATGCTTGAGAAGGTTTTGATTGAAATTCCAGTGAAGATTAGGGAGGACGAACTTATTGTAGGATGCAAGACCACTCGACCCATGGGCTCTCCTCTTTATCCCGAGGTTGCCTGCGACTGGATAATCAAAGAGGTCGACACCATCGGGAAGAGGAAAGAAGCGCCATTCTTCGTTAGTGAAAGGACAAAGAACGTTCTAAAGAATAAGGTCTTCCAGTACTGGAAGGGGAGACAAGTCTACAACAGGATTATGGAAGCCATCCCAAGGGAAGTGAAAGACACAATCGACGAGGGGGTATTCTTTCACTATTACCTCAACCGCACTATCGGGCATATCACAGTAAACTACGAGAAGGTCATTCGAAAGGGTCTAAACCGGATAAAGCGAGAGATCGAAGAAGAACTTGCGAATTTAAACTTTGAGCAACGTGAATGCTTAAGGAAGATGAACCTTCTTAAGGCAATGCGCATTGTCTCAGATGCCGCAGTCAAATTTGCAGAGAGGTATGCCGATGAAGCTCGAAGGCTGGCGAAGAGTGAGACCAAGCCAAACAGGAGAATGGAGCTAGAAAAGATTGCTGAAGTATGCGATCACGTGCCAGCGAACCCAGCTAGAACCTTCCATGAAGCCTTACAATCATTCTGGTTTACTCATCTCATTCTGAACCTTGAAAGTAACTCGTATGCAATCTCGCCGGGGCGGTTTGACCAGTACATGTACCCTTACTATAAAAGAGATCATGAAGATGGGAGTTTGTCCAGAGAAGATGCGAAAGAGCTGCTGGAATGCCTATGGGTAAAGTTCAATGAGCTGACTGTAGCAAAGGAAGGTGGAACGGCTAAGGCAAGCATCACTTACGCAGATTTCCAGAACTTGAACTTGGGCGGTCAGACGCCGGAAGGACTTGATGCCACAAATGAACTTTCATATCTCTGCCTAGATGTAGCGGCAGAGTTGAGGTTGATCCAGCCCCAACTTTCAGTCTTGATCTCCAGTAAGACGCCTCAGGAGTTTCTGATGAAGACGTGCGAAGTCATCCGGATGGGATTCGGAATGCCCGCTGTCTTCAACGATGACGAGAAGACGATGTCGATGCTTGACAAGGGGAAGACCCTTGAAGACGCGAGAACTGGGAGCGTCAACGGATGCGTTGAACCCTGCGTCCAAGGGAAGGAGAATATGGCGTCCAGCGGCTACCTGAATCTAGTGAAATGCCTAGAACTGGCGCTTAACGATGGAGGCAGCCCTCTGTCTGGAAAGCAGATAGGCCCTAGAACAGGGGACCCTGCGCAATTCAAGTCGTTCAGCGACCTGATGGAGGCTTTCAGGAAACAGGTCGAGCATTTCGTAAATATCAAGGTCATGTATGATAGCGTTACAAGACGCGTCTACGCTGAATTCTGTCCTGTACCTTTCACATCGATGTTGATGGAGGGATGTATCGAGAAGGGAAGAGACTACCATGATGGAGGAGCTTTCTACAATCTGCCTATGATATGTGGGGTCGGTACAGGAACAACAGCGGACTCCTTAGCAGCAATGAAGAAGCTTGTCTTCGAAGACAAGACTGTCGGTATGTCTGAGCTTCTTGAGGCGCTCAGGTCGGGCTTCAAAGGCTATGAAAGATTAAGGCAGATGCTTATGAATAGAGCCCCAAAATACGGCAACGATGAGGACTATGCAGACTTCCTTGCACGTGAGGCAGTCGATTTGTTCTGTCGTGAGTTGAGGAGGCATAGGAATTTTGAGGGAGTTCCTTACGCGGCCAACATGATCCCGACTACGACGCATATCTACTTCGGCGAGCTCACTGGAGCAACTCCAGACGGAAGAAAAGCAGGGGAACCGCTCTCAGAAGGGGTGTCCCCGGTGCAAGGCAAGGACGTCAACGGGCCTACAGCCGTAGTCAAATCCATCTCGAAGCTCAACCACGTAAAGTGTAGTGGAACACTACTGAACATGAAGTTCCATCCGTCAGCGCTGGCTGGATCGGATGGACTTGAGAAATTCTCGAGGTTGATAAGGACCTACTTCGATTTGGGAGGCCACCATATGCAGTTCAACGTGATCTCCAGAGAGATGTTGAGGGACGCGCAGAAGCATCCTGAGAGATATCAAAATCTAGTCATCAGAGTCGCTGGCTACAGCGACTACTTCGTCATGTTGAGTAGAGAACTACAAGACGAGATAATCTCGAGGACGGAACATGGCGTCTAGACGGCCTTTGGAAAAAGCAACGGCCGGGATCATCTTCAACATCCAGAGGTTTTCGGTTCATGATGGACCTGGGATTAGGACAACCATATTTTTCAAAGGTTGCCCGGTACGCTGCTTGTGGTGCGATAACCCTGAAGGGCAGAAAGCAGATCCAGAGATGGTCTTCTGGAAGGAGAGATGCATCCACTGTGAAACATGCATTAGAATATGTCCGTACGACGCGATCAAGACCCCTGGCCGAAGGTCCAAGATGATATTAAAGGATCGATGCACTGTTTGCGGAAGATGCTTAGATACCTGCTACTCTAGAGCTCTTGAGCAGATAGGAAAATACGTGACAGTTGATGAGGTTCTAGAGGAGGTCTACCGAGACCGAATATTTTTTGAGGCTAGCGGCGGAGGCGTAACAGCATCTGGAGGCGAACCTATTGCTCAACCAGAATTTGTCACTGAACTATTTAGAAGATGCAAGGAAAAACAGATCCATACAGCTATAGAGACCTGTGGTTATGCTGAATGGAGCATCCTCGAAAAAGTTCTGAAATACACAGACCTAGTCCTTTACGACATCAAAGACATGGATCCTGTTAAACATAAGAAGTTTGTAGGCGTGCAGAACAAGCTTATCCTTGAGAATGCGAAGAAGGTCTCTTCAAAGTTCATTCCAATGGTAGTAAGGATTCCAGTTATTCCAGGATACAACGATCGTGAAGACAATATCGAGGCCACAGAGCGATTCATTTCGGAGCTACGTGGAGTGAAGAAGGTGAATCTTCTGCCATATCATCGGTTTGGCGAGGCTAAGTACAAGAGGCTGGGCCTCAAGTACAGGCTTAAGGGACTTGAGCCGCCGAGAGAAGAGCATCTGCAATGGATCAAGGAAAAGATGGAATCCATCGGTATTGAGGTCAAGATAGGAGGGTAGGGCATAATCTTGAGAATGTTGTCTGGGAGTTGTGTCTTTAACTGTGGATTTTCACTTCCCTAGGTATGTTCTTCTTGGGTCTAGTTGCCGAAGAATTGAAATTTCCTCCTCTAAGGGTTCGTTTGTGATCTTGAGTTCCTTTGAAATTTTGAGGTCCCAACCAGTGTTTCTCTTTACATCTTCTAGTTTAACTCCAGGATGAATAGAGTCCAGCATCATTTCACCAGTTTCTTTATCAAATCTCAGGACCCCTAGATCTGTAATTACCGCATCGGGACCCCCTCCCTCCAGCCCAAGTTGCTCTCGCTCCTGTCTTCCTCTAAGGAATCCGGGGCTGGTGACAAAGTCTACTTTCTCAGGAAATCTTCTGCTCTCATGTCGTGTTATGATTAAGATTCGCTTGGCCAGTGAAGCTATCTCGCACGCTCCACCGCTCCCTGGGAGTCTAACCTTTGGTGCTCTGTAATCTCCTATTACGGTAGAGTTAATGTTTCCATACTTATCGATCTGCGCACCCTCAAGGAATCCAACATCGATTCGTCCAGCTTGAAGATACAAGCCGAATACCTCGAACATCGAGCAGACGCTTTGCGAGCCGGAGACGAGGCAAGGATCGCCTATTGAAAGGGGCATTCTGGTTGGATTTGCGCCTATCACTCCCGCCTCATAAATCATTATGAGGTTTGGGGCGTGCGTTCTCTTCGCTAGATTCGATGCAAGATTGGGCAATCCAATCCCTACGAAAACTGTCTCATGATCTCGGAGTTCTCTAGCTGCGGTTACCGTCATTAATTCGGATGGAGTATGATCCAACTGGATTACCTCACACTAGTACCATCCATAGTTGGTCGCGACGCTGTAGAAGCTCTTTGGCATTAACTTCGTCAACTTCTCTACACTGAATTTTTTCACATATTCAGCACGATTCTCCACACCATAAACCCATTCATGCAGGTATTTTTCAAGCGAATCAGCTTCTCTTGAGACAGCGTCCCATTCTATGTAGAATTCGTTATCCCTATCGTAATATCCCTGCGCATAAGAGGGGTGGGCTGCCCACGGTTCCTCCACCAACGCATCAACAATAAAACTTGGTATCAGGGTCTTGTTTGGATCGCTTCGTATCACGTATTCATCGACTATCTCCTCAACGCTGACAATGACCTTCTTCGCCGCAAAGGCAGCCTCCCGATGGTCACCTGTTATCCCCCATACTTGGACGTTCCCGTTCTTATCCGCTCTTTGAGCATGTATGATAGAAACGTCTGGATTCAATGGGGAAACAACGCAAATTTCCTGCTCGGTGTAAGGACACTTTATGGTTCTTATCTTAGGATTGTTTCTTGGCAGATAAGATCCTCGGAGCGATTTGAGGGGAAAGAAAGGAAGATGAAGTCCTCCTGCAAGAAGTCTGCAGATCATGCCGAAGTGTGAGTACTCCTCAATCTCGATGTTGTTCGGGTAGCTTCGTTCTACAGCTCTTCTAAACCCCCACAAGGGGCCGACGCCGGGGTTTCCAGCCCAACTGAAAACAACCTTTTTTGCGCAACCAGCCGCTATCATCTGGTCGTAGACAATATCTGGAGTCGGCCTGCACAATGTTAAGTTCCTTATCCTTTGTCGAATTATCTCATGTCCAGCCGAGTAGGGGATAAGATGTGTGAACCCGGCCACGTAGACAGTATCCTCGTCATGGACAAGTTTTTTGATGGCTTCGCTTATACTCATCAATTTCTCTGCAGACAATCTGTTCACCATGTTTCGAACTTATTTATACTCAATTCATATTTAACGTGAGCAAACTACTAACTAAGCCGCAGAAGAGAAAAGGTTCTTTCTAGTAAGAAAGATCCGAGAAGAAACTGTTAATTGAGATGTTGACCATGGTCCTTATACTTTCGAGAAGAGACCTCGAAGCTGTAATGACGATGAAGGAGACTATAGAGGCCGTTGAAAACGCGTTCAAGGAACTGGTCCTCGGCAAAGCTAGAATGCCCACTAGAGTAGGTTTGACCGTTTTCGACAGAGCGGGATGGATGGGTGTTATGCCCGCCTACTTGAGCGAGATCGGGTCGCTGGCAGCAAAGGTCGTCGCTGTCTTTGAAGACAATCCGTCAAAGTATAACTTACCGACGGTTTTGGCGACAGTAACCCTTAACGATGCTTCAACAGGATACCCGCTAGCATTCATGGAGGGCACATACATAACGGCAATGAGAACTGGAGCAGCAGGGGGGGTCGCAGCGAAATATTTGGCCAGAAAGGATGCGAAAGCCATCGGAATCTTCGGAACAGGGGTTCAAGCTAGGACGCAGCTTTCAGCGGTCAATGAAGTTAGAGACATAGAGAAAGTTTACGCTTTCGATATCTCAGCGAATAAAAGTAGAAAATTTGCTGAAGACATGAGCAAAGCGATCGGCGTAGACATCGAAATTGCAGATAGCCCAGAGACCGTTGTTAAGAAATCAGAGATCATAGTGACCACCACGACTTCTAGAACGCCGGTTTTCGACGGCAGGCTGCTGCGACAGGGAACTCATATCAATGCTATAGGATCTTTCAGGCCTGATGCTAGAGAGCTCGACGACGACGCCATCCTCAGATCAAAAGTTGTTGTGGACTCGAGGGAAGCGACTCTTGCCGAGGCTGGCGACATAGTTATCCCGCTTAAGGCCAATGTGATAAATGAGACACACATCTACGCTGAGATAGGGGAGATCATCGCAGGCAAGAAACGTGGACGAATTGGCGACGACGAGGTAACTCTCTTCAAATCGGTGGGGCTAGGCGTGCAGGATGCCGCTGCCGCCTACTTAGCATACAAGAAAGCGAGGGAGGCTTGTGTAGGCTTTGAGGCGGAATTGTTCGGGAAGGCGTAAGGGTCGATTTATGCGCAGGTCACGATTCTTCACCCTATTTATCTGAAGATCTAGCAGAACAAGATTCGCGTTCTACTCCGAATAAAGAAAGACATTGAACGCCATCTCAGATTTTCCCAAGAATTCTGATCAGCATCAGCTTATTCAAGGACCTGTTTTCATTAAGAAATCTCTGGCCTTTTGGCAACGCGTTTTAGGAATAGTGCATCTCTTTGCCGAGCTTCAACTTTTCTGAAGAACCATATTTGCCCATAGAGTAGCGTAGTCTTGCGACGAGTCTTCCTGACGAGTATCTATCATGTGAGAAGACGCTACTTCAAGATGGAAGCGCCTATGTTGCGCCGTAGGTTTCTTATAGTTTTCCTGAGAGAGCATCTTGTTCGGAAGGTGTTCCGATTGAGGTTTGATCGAGTAATCTCAACAGTGGATACTCACACGGCTGGAGAGCCCACTAGAATAGTAGTCTCCGGCATTCCGAAGATTCGCGGTAAGACTTTTGGCGAAAAAATGGAGTACTTGAGGAATGAGTTCGACTACGTCAGAAGCGCCATAATGAGGGAGCCTAGGGGCCACAATGACATGTTCGGAGCGATACTCACCGAGCCGACGTTTCCAGACGCTCATCTAGGAGTCATTTTTACAGATTGTGGAGGCTACTTGACAGGGTGCGGCCACGGCTCGATCGGTGTGGCTACAGTAGCTGTGGAACTCGGGTGGGTTAAAGCCACAGAACCTTCAACCACCGTCTTGCTAGATACTCCCTCGGGTCCAGTCAAAGCTAATGTTCATGTCCAGAACGGCAGGGTTAAAGGTGTTACAATCCGGAATGTTCCGTCGTTTCTCTATAAGTCCAATGTTCAGCTTTCCATTCCTTCCTTGGGCGATGTTAGATTGGACCTATCCTTCGGTGGGAACTTCTTCGCGCTTATCGATGCCAGCCAGTTCGGGATCAAGGTAGAGCCGGCGAATACTGAACGGCTGATAGACGTAGGAATTAAGATTAAGAACGCGGTCAATGAGGAGGTGAAAGTCAACCATCCACTGCTGAAATACATCGATAAGGTGGAGCTGGTCGAACTCTATGGCAAGCCAACGCACCCAGAAGCCCATTCAAAGAATATAGTAGTTTTCGGTGTCGGGCAGGCCGATAGATCTCCATGCGGTACTGGAACTAGCGCTCGGATGGCTGAATTGCATGCAAAGGGAAAACTCAAGCTTAACGAAGAGTTCGTAAATGAAAGCATTGCCGGCACGATCTTCCGGGGTAAGCTCATCGAAGAGACAAGAGTTGGCAGGTTTGAGGCGGTAGTGCCTGAGATAACGGGCAACGCCTACATCACAGGGTTCAATCAACTCGTGGTCGACCCAGACGATCCTCTGAAGCACGGGTTCTTGCTGAAAGCTCCCGTAGGCTGAGATATAGCAAGGAAAAAGCCTTCACTGCTTTGATTATCTTGTAATATAGAGTTAAGTTCTGTCCTGACAGTGCTGGCTGGAAACAGAATCTCCTTCAAGTTGATGCTGTCTCTCAAGTACTCGGCTCAAAGACAACAAACGCATCGTCAATCTTAGATCCAAGATACGGTACAACTCTTAAATACCAAGCGGCTCATGACCGCTATCATCGAAAAAGGGTTGAACTAGTATGGATCGAGCTAAAGAGATTATGGACAAAGCAGGTAGATATTTGATAACCAGTATGGTATCTAGAATAGAGCCAGTGGTGATCAGTGAGGCAAACGGGGCCGTCATCAAGGATGTTGCCGGAAAGGAGTATATAGATTGCTTTGCAGGGATCTCAGTTGTGAATGCAGGTCATTGCCAACCCGAAGTCGTAGAGGCTGCCATCAGCCAAGCGAAAAAGCTGGTACATGCATGTACCTACGTGTATTACATACCTCAAGTTGTCGAGCTAGCTGAGAAGTTGGCAGAAATTGCGCCGGCGCCTCTGCAAAAGACTTTTTTTGGCAATAGTGGGGCTGAAGCCGTCGAATGTGCCATGAAACTTGCGAGAAAATACACTAAGAGATATGAGCTAATAGCCTTAATGTGTTCGTTTCATGGAAGAACTCTTGGAACTTTAAGCGTAACGGGGCAGTCTGGAAGAAGAAAGTTCGACATGGGTCCATATCTTCCAGGAGTAGCGTTTGCATATCCGCCCTACTGCTATCGTTGCCCATTCGAAAAAGAATATCCAGGGTGCGATCTTCTCTGTGCAAGAACGATTCTTGACACTATAGAGTATTCTACTAGCAAGGGAATCGCGGCGTTCATAGCGGAGCCCGTTATGGGCGAAGGAGGTATAATACCACCGCCTCCTGAATACTTCAAGACCGTAAAAGAGATACTGGATGAATATGGTATCTTATTTGTGGCGGATGAGGTTCAGAGCGGATTCGGTAGGACGGGAAAGCTTTTCGCGATTGAACACTATGGTGTAGCGCCGGATATAATGACTCTGGCGAAGGGAATAGCAGACGGTTTTCCGTTAAGTGCATGCATAGCGAGACAAGACATTGGCGACTCATTTGAACCGGGGGATCACCTCTCAACCTTCGGTGGAAACCCAGTTTCCGCGGCGGCAGCGCTTGCAAATATCAATTTCATGCTGAGAGAGAAATTGCCCGAGCAAGCCGCTGAGAAAGGGAATTACATCATGAAGCGATTGAACGAGATGAAAGAGAATCACGACATTATTGGGGATGTTAGGGGGAAGGGATTGATGATAGGAGTCGAGCTCGTGAAGGACAGAAGAAAAAAGACACCAGCCAAGGATGAAACTAGAAAATTGGTGGAGCTTGCGAGGGAGAGGGGGCTCTTAATAGGCTCCGGTGGAGTTAAAGGATGCGTGCTGAGGCTTCAGCCACCTTTGGTTATTGAAAAAGAGCAAATCGACAAGGCACTAGATATCTTGGAAACGATAATGAACGAAGTGTAACGAATTGTCTATGGGAGGTATTGGATGGCGGTTTTAGAAGAACCGATAAAAGAGGTCAAAATACTAAAGAATTACATCGCCGGGGAGTGGGTTGAATCTAAATCAGGTAGAGTCTTAGATCTATTCAATCCAGCTACCTGCAAACTCATAGGTAGAGTTCCTCTTTCAACTCTTGAAGAAGTAGATGAAGCTGTAAAGGCGGCTAAGGAAGCCTTTTGGGAATGGAGGAGGACAACCCCACTCGCCAGGGCAAGATATTTCTTCAGGCTGAAAGAGCTTTTGGAGGAACATTTCGAGGAACTGAGCCGAATCCAGACTATGGAGCACGGAAAGACAATAGATGAATCTAGAGGGGAAACTAGACGCGGAATCGAAAACGTGGAGGTTGCTACAGGAATTCCTTCGTTGATGATGGGATACAACCTAGAAGATGCCGCGGCAGGCCTAGATGAGTACGTCATCCGTCAGCCTATCGGAGTTTTCTGCTGTATTGCACCTTTCAACTTCCCTTTCATGATTCCTCTCTGGTTCATGCCCTACGCCGTTGCCTGCGGAAATACGTACATCGTGAAGCCTTCAGAGCAGGCTCCTCTCAGTCAGAGCAGGCTCTTCGAGCTAATAGATGAAGCCGGTTTTCCCGATGGTGTGATGAACCTAGTCAATGGTGGAAAAGAAGTTGCGACAGCCCTTCTAGAGCACCCCGACATCAAAGGAGTCTCCTTTGTAGGATCAACAGGTGTAGGCAAGAATATTTATAGAAAATGCGGTGAAACGGGTAAGAAAGTTCAGTGTCAGTGTAGCGCAAAGAACTTTTTGGTGGTAATGTCGGACGCTGTCCTTGATAGTACAATAGCATCCGTTATGACTTCTATTTACGGCAACGCGGGACAACGATGTTTGTCAGGGTCCAATCTTATACTTGTTAGTGAAGATGATGCATTCTACGATCAGTTTACCCAAGAGGTTTTTGACGCGGCGTCTAAAATCAGGGTCGGATATGGACTTGACGAAACTGTCCAGATGGGCCCCTTGCAATCAGCCGATAAGAAGAAGCGAGTTGTAGGATATATCGAGAAGGGTTTGGAGGAGGGAGTGAAACTCAGACTTGATGGTAGAAAAGTGAAAATTGTAGGAGGATATCCGGATACATGCTTCCTCAACCCAACCATCTTCGAGGACGTTACACCTGACATGATGATTGGCAGGGAAGAAATTTTTGGACCAGTGATGTCCATTATGAGAGCAAAGAGTCTCGATGACGCGATAGAAATTATTCACAGCAACCCTTATGGTAACGCATCAACCATCTACACATCAAGCGGCAAATGGGCTCGACAGTTTCAATACGAGATCCAATGCGGTAACATAGGTATTAATGTGGGAATAGCTGCTCCCATGGCCTTCTTCCCTTTTAGCGGAATGAAAGATTCCTTCTTCGGAGACAGACATGGCCAAGGGAGAGACGCGATCGAGTTCTTCACCGAAAGAAAGGTTGTCATCACAAGGTGGTTCTAAACTGGAACTGAACACAGCCAGCGCTACCGTAGCCTTTTATAGTAGACTTGAAGATCAGGCGGAGAAATTCTATGAGGAATTAGCACGCAATGAAAAATATGGGAAGGGCAGAGAAACATTTCTGGCTTTCGCCCGAGAAAACAAGAAGCATAGAGAAATGGTGCTACGGGTTTACCGGGAAGTCGTTACCGATGCTATTGAAACATGCTACTCATTCACTGGTCTAAACGAAAGCGACTACGGAGTTGATACGGAATTAACCGAAGATATGGGCTACTCCGACATACTAGGAATCGCTCTGAAGGTTGAGGAGAACATCCGCAAATTCTGTATCGACGCAAATGAAAGATCAAGATCACTTCTAGCCGATCTCCCCCAAGCCTTCGAAAAAGTAGCTAAGAGAAAAGCCAGCCGCAAGCTAATACTAGAACTGCTTCTAGGTAGAACAACCATATAGCGATGAAGGCGCCAGCGATTCTTCAGTCTTCGGAATCGTTCGGCGTGTGAAAATATTCATCTACTTTTGTTTCGCAAAAGCACAGCCGCGACGTAATATTCATCAAACTAGTTGGTTGCATGATAGACGATGTCGCCTCTAGGAACATAACTTGCTGGAACATGCATAGGCTGCGATGAAGTGGATCAGGCAGAAGTGGCCTTCAAGTCTTTCTGAATGAATAATGCGATCTGACATAAAACATGCTGGCACATTCAACGCAACAAGATTGCATAATCGCTTAATAGACTAATGCTAAATGTCAACGTTATTTCCAAGTCAATTACCCCCCATCCAGATTATTTATAAGGTATGTGTCTAGATTCAACTTGATTTTCAGCTAGGGTGAAGTTGCGATGCCAAACCTGTCCTACAGAACAGGCATGATTAGGCTCTCACCCATTCGCCAAGTGGCAATGTTGCTCGATGAGGCTAGAAAGAGGGGAGACATAATCTCGTTTGGAGGAGGCGCACCAAGCGTTCCTCCGGCTAAAGAGGTTACTGACGAGATGTGCGACCTAGTGAAGAACGATTCGCTCAGAGTTTGCGGATACACCGGTTCTAGAGGGAGAATGGAGCTTAGAAATCTCATTGCTCAAGATGTAGAAAAGTATGGAGGGGTACACTATGCCCCTGAAAGCCAAGTCATTGTTACAGATGGTGGAACAGAAGCAATCTTCTCTGCACTTATGGCAACTCTGAACAAGAATGACGAAGTGATTATTACGGATCCAACCTACTTGGGCTATAGTGAAGCTGTAAAGCTGGCCGGGGGAAGGATCAAGACTCTTCCAGTGACCGTTGAGAAAGGCTATCAACCAGATATTGAAGATCTTGAAAGAATTATCTCAGACAGGACCAGAGCATTCATTCTTCTATCGCCGGACAATCCTACTGGGAGGGTAATCGACAGAAAATTTTCGAAAGGACTAGTCGATCTAGCAGTAGACCATGACTTCTGGATAATTAGCGACGACACATACAAACACATCATATATGAAGGAGAACACGTCTGGATCAACAGCCTTCCCGGTGCTTACGAGAGAACGGTTCTGCTATGCAGTTTCTCAAAGGAGGCTTCTATTCCAGGATTGAGGCTCGGCTACGCCTTAGGCCCGACCGAGATAATAGATGCCATGGAGAAGATAAAGCAGTACACAAGCCTAGCGCCGAATACGATTGGACAGTACGCTATGGTCAAATTCCTCAGCGGCAATGTGAAAGAACGATACTTGAGCGAAGTCGTGATTCCGACATACAGGAAGAGAAGAGACTTGATGAGCGAATGCTTGAAGAGGTACCTGCCGGAAGCAAAGACAGTGAAGCCACGGGGCGCATTCTACTTTTTCGTAAACATGAGCGCGTACCTAGCGAAAATGGAGAGAATGGATGAAGAGTTCTCGAACCGGCTGCTCTACAGAAAGAATGTGGCTGTAATCCCAGGGTCATTCTTCGGCCCTAACGGACGGCAACACATAAGGTTAACCTTTGTAAGCGAACCGGAAGAGAGAATAGATGCAGGCATAAAAGGCATAGGAGAATATGTCTTCAGCTATACATTCTAATGGATAACGCAGTTTGAGAAGAGCAAGAAACGCCTAATCCTTGGCGTCTTCTCTTAATCTATCTTCTTACAGTTGCCTCGCGGCTCCGTGCTTCGGTGATAAGATCTGTCAGTGCAGAGAAAGCTTTGCCAACGTCCTCCATCCTTAACACTATTATCGTATCTGTAAAACAACTCATAGTCTCCTCTATGTTCAAATGTCTTCTAGAAACTGGGCTGTAGAAGGCTATTGCGCACCCAGGTGTCTTGATGATCTCTTTAGGGCTATGAACGATTATGGCAGCTAAGCCCCTTCTTTCATCCAGTATGTCATCTTTCGAGAACATCGGAACTATCTTATGGAATAGTTTCTGGTCAGCGATCAAAGTCACAGCAGAGGTGCCCTCAAGAACTTGAAGAAACTCACTTGTGAAGTTAGCCAGAAACCTTCTGATGGTCTCTAACGTCCTACGTGTTTTCTCAACAGAGATCTTCGCAACATCGGTTCGAAGGTTTATCGTACTTCCTGCAATGACTTTGAGGAGATCCCCTTCTTGGGCTCTATAGGAGACGCTGGCTCTTTTAACTGAGGTTATTACGCTTTCCAGCTTGACTCTTCTTCCCAACGCAGCCTCAACTTTCGGCTTCGACATTCTAGCTATAGCGCTATAGTTCCCATAGCGATATTGAAGCGCCTCTTGAAGAGAGAGGTTCCCGTCTATCAATTCTTGGACAGCTTTCGAGATGCTCTTGACCAAAAGCGGTCACCGTCGGACCTAAAACGAATAAATTCGACCGAGGCCCACTTAAAGCTTTCCTACGACAAGTTATCGAAAACGCATAGTTCTAGCAGATGGTTGGTGAGGTTGTGTTAGCCTGCCCGGGTGGCCTTGATGCACCTGTCATTATGAAGTACCCTCAGCAGAAGCATGATGCTGAAGTCGTTACGGCGACGGCAGATGTAGATCAGCGACACGACCTAGAAGCTATTGGAGAGAAAGCGAAGACACTTGGATTCTTGAAGCATTACTCGATTCATGCCAAGGAAGAATTTGCTTAAGACTATGTTTTCCGTCGACAAAAACGACTGGGCTCTATGAAGAGAAAGCCGCAAACTTAGAAAGTAAAGTGACGGTTACATATTCAATCTTGACCTATTTGTGCGGTTCAAGGAGGGCTAGGTGAACTAGAGAGCTTCTCTTCAGTCATAGAAATTTTCTCCCGTTCCATATTTTCCCCAATCTAGCCCTCCTTGACTCTTAATCGAAGCGACCTCAGAGAGACAACTGAGCATCGAAAAAGTGGAAGAACGATTCAGTTATTGGATGATTGATTTCAAGTATGTCAAGCTGTTCTTCAAGTCTTCTGCTTTCGCCTCAACAGATAGCCAACCATCATACCTTGCTTTCTTAAGGACATCAATGCAGCCTTTGATATCGACTTGGCCTTTGCCGACGGCGACTCCCACAGGAGCACCTGTGACTTTTCCTCTCCTTTCAAGTAAGACGCCGCCTACATCCTTAACGTGCATATACATAACTCGGTCAACAACGGCCTTCAATGTTGCAACTGGGTCATTCCCAGCCAAGAACACGTTTCCCGTATCAAGGTTTATCCCAAGCCTCTTCGACTTCGAAAGCCCCATGATCTTCTTCAAACCAGGTGCATTTGTGGTGTACTCTCCGTGAGGCTCGATAGTCAAGAAAACGCCGTAATTTTCAGCCGTCTTCATAATAGCGTTAAGATTCTGTTTCATTACGGCAAAAGCTTCCTCATCGGTCATCCCTCTTGGCTTCGGCCCTTCCGCTGTATTCACAATTGGCGCGCCAAGATTCTTTGCGAATTTGATCGCTTTTCTCAAATATCTGACTCCAAACTCGGTCTCCAGCAGGGAAGTATGAGCGCTCAAGCACGAGATCTCAAGCCCATAGCCGGAAACCATCTTTCTTATCTCAATCGGATCGTCGTCCAAGCTTATCATCGGACAGTAATGATATGTTTCAAGGATACATCTGCCGTCGAGAGCTTGCGGTTCCACTCCTTGATAACCAAGTTCACTAAGTGCCTTAACCGCATACTCAAACGGTTTATCAAGATGACGAAAAGCATCTATGTTACAAGTAATTTTCATCCATTAACTCACCTTCGTCTGGAACAAATTCAAACCTGAACTTACTTCAAGATGTATATAAGCCTAGTATCTTGCCCTTATTTCTTCGATTGTTCTTCGCACTCCTTCCCAACCTTCAATTGCTTTCCTATAAACTATTTCAAAAGCCTCTTTAGATGAAACCCGCCCCAATTCTTCTCCAGTGGCCTCTTTCGTCAGGTATCTCGCAGCGCTAAGAACATCGCCATTCAACTTGGAATCTGCAAGATCAGCTAGATGGCAGACGAGAGCCTCAACAGTGTGAGGCCCAACCGGGCCAGCCTCGTACCCATGGTGCGCGCAAACTATGTGAATAACACTCATCGGAAATCCTCTCTGAATCAATTCTGAAACAATCAAGGTCAGATGGTCGATCTTCTCTGCTAAAGGCGAAGTCTTGTAACCTCCATCCGCTTTCTCTACGTACGTCAAAGGCTTGAACAAATCATGCAGAATTGTTCCGCACAAAACCAAGTCTGAGTCAACCTTACCGCAATACACTTTTCTAACAACAGCACAAAGATCAAGAGCGACATGAGAGCTTGCAAGTATATGCTCAAGCAAGCCTCCAGAGTAGTTATGGTGTCGTGAGATGCTTGCTGGAGACCGGTCTAAAGGAAGCCCCCTATAACGCGTATTTCCTATCTTGATAGTCGGGTTGTCAAGAAAATCAGCAACCTTCTCTCGAAGAGATCTATCTTTTATTCTGTTAACTACGACTCTGAGTTTAGGGTTCAACGCATTGCCCCCAGCAGAATGCTCTATGTAACGCCTTTTGCTTTAACATTAACGTCAACGAATCTAGAACGACATTTCAATAGGTAGGAAAACGTTTTAAATTGTTCCGAAGTCTCTTTACCGCATTCATGCCAATGGAGGTCGCGGCATCGCCGTATCCGAAGAGCGCTCTTGCTGCTTGCGCACTATTCCACGCGATTAATGATGCTTCGTTTGCAATAGTTCCTGCTGTTCTTCCGCTTCTAGTGACCGATTTCTCCCTGAGCTATTCGGAGGTTGGAGTCTTATATGCAGCAATTTTGACAGTGACAGTTCTTCTCCAACCCCTAATGGGAGATTTGGCTGACAAATTCAATGAACTTGACCTCCTCGCAATCGGAGGCTTTCTAATCTTCCTGCCGTTCATACTCATATTCCTTGCCGAATCATACCTACAAATCTTCATCTTCAATCTAATTTACGCGATCGGCTTCAGTATCTTCCACCCCGCTTCCTACGCCGTTCTCTCTAGGTTGACTTACGACGTCAAACATCGCACGAAGACCATTGGAGTATCTGGAGCGAGCGGAGATTTCGGAAACTTCATAGCTTTCCTCTCGACAGGGGTAGTTGCCTCATATCTGGGTTGGAGGGCGCCATTCCTTATTTGGGGACTGTTCGCACTATTTGGCGTATGCATCTACCTTCTGTTCATTCGTTCATTGAGAAGAACGTCATTCTTTACCCTGTACAATAAAATGGAGTTGAGCTTAGAGACGGCTAAACTGAAACATGAAACCTTCAGCAAGAAGTCAATATGCGTGATAATTCTGATTTGTATTTGCATGGGAGCGGGCTACCGTACATTCATCAACTTCACAACACTATTCTTAACAGACATTGTGAAAATCTCTGCCGCTGCATCAGACTCTATATTCTCTCTGTTCGTTCTAGCTGGCGCAACGGGGTCAATGTCAAGTTTCTATGTTGCCAAGCGCATTGGACTGAAACAAGCGATAACGTTAGAGTTTGCGGTCGCGTCGATTGGCATGTTTCTGTTTCAAATGGAGTTCGTGCGCAGTATTCCGTTGTTGATGATGATCCTTCTGGTGAGTGGCTACGTTATTTACGCAACCTATCCGATTCTTTACAGCATGATAGCTGAAGTTGCAAGTTTTGGCGGCCTAGGCAAATCTTACGGATTTGTGATGAGCATAACCTTCATCGGAGGAGCTACGCAGTCATACATCGGCGGGCAACTTGCGCAGATTACAAACAACCTCTCAGTTGTATATCTTTTAGGCTCAGCAATCGCATTGTTAGCCGTGCTAGTCTCAAGCAAGATGCCGTCTGCTTAAGATGTCCAGATAACTTTCAGGCAGTAGGAAAAACTGCGCCGGTCCTATCCAAGGGTCAGCTTCCTCAGATTGAGCAGGTCTTGCATCCGTTATACTCTATAGGCACAGATATGGCTGCTGGAATCTTGTTGACAGAGCCTATATTCAGAACTTGCGATTCTCGGCTACCGTCGCGATAGATAGTAACTCCTTTACAGCCGAGCTTGTAAGCGAGCATGTACGCTTTCCTAACATCTTCAAGCATGGCTTCTTTTGGGAAGTTAACCGTTTTAGAAACAGCGTTATCAGTGTACTTCTGGAACGCCGCTTGAATCCTCACATGCCACTCTGGGCATACGTCATGTGCTGTGATGGATGTCTTTTGGGCATCCTCAGGAACCTCTTTCATACCCTGAACGGTGCCTCTCTCCGCTATCCGCCTCATAAGGTCCTCACTATAGAATCCTCTTTCATACGCTATCTTCTCGAAGAGCGGATTGACTTCCAATAGATCAGTATTGTCCATAACATTCCGGACATAGCATATGGCGAATAAAGGCTCTATACCGCTAGAGCAATTGGCTATTATGCTCAGGGTACCTGTAGGAGCCACGGTCGTCGTAGTACCATTGCGTAGCTCAGGCCCGCCATTTGAAGCATATTTACTGTCGTTGAAGTTAGGAAATGGACCGCGCGTTTTGGCCAGTTCAGCTGACGCCTTCTTGGATTCATGCCATATGAACGACATGACTTCCTCAGCTATTTGAATCGCTTTCTCCGAGTTATAGGGTACGCCTAGCTGAACAAGCATATCTGCAAAGCCCATCACACCCAATCCAATCTTCCTATTCGCCTTGGTCATCTCTTCAATCTCTTTGAGAGGATACTTATTGACATCAATTACATTGTCAAGGAAGTGAACTGCGATGTGAACGATTCGTTTCAGCTTTTCATAGTCTATATTGCCGTCTCTCACAATCCGGGAAAGATTGATCGAGCCTAGATTACATGACTCGTAGGCGAGGAGAGGTTGTTCCCCACATGGATTTGTGCTCTCTATGTCGCCCAACTTAGGCGTAGGGTTGTCGCGATTCAATCTATCTAAGAAGATAATTCCGGGCTCGCCGTTCTTCCAAGCTTGCTTCACTATGAGATCAAAGATCTCTCTAGCGCGAACTTTGCTGACAATGGTTTGGGTACGCGGGTTCACGAGCGGATACTCAAGATCGTTCTCAACAGCTTGCATGAATTCCTCCGTCAACCCGACAGAAATGTTGAAGTTGGTCAGTTCATTATTGTCCTCTTTCGCAAGAATGAACTCGCGAATATCAGGATGATCGGCTCGAAGGATCGCCATATTCGCGCCACGCCGCCTCCCCCCTTGCTTTATGACCTCGGTTGCAGAGTCGAAAACCTTCATGAAGGAGATAGGGCCAGAGGCGATTCCTCCAGTTGACTTAACGACATCATTCTTAGGTCGCAACCTTGAAAATGAGAAACCGGTTCCGCCACCGGACTTGTGTATTAGTGCTGTATTCTTTACGGCCTCAAAGATGCTTTGCATCGAATCTTCGACGGGAAGAACGAAGCAAGCGGACAATTGGCCTAACTCTGTGCCAGCGTTCATTAACGTCGGTGAGTTTGGAAGGAACTCAAGGTTCGTCATGATCTTGTAGAATTCTTCTTCCGTCTTCTTGATATCAGCATCAGCATCATACGTCAGGTCGGCGAGGGCGATGGCTTGAGAGACTCTGCGAAACATGGCGGGGGGCGTCTCGATGATTTTCCCGCTCTCATCTCTCCTGAGGTATCGTCTCTCTAAGACGGCTATGGCATTGGGAGACAGTCTTGCGTCAAACTCAGTGTCCATCAAAACAGTCTTAGCTTCGCGAATCTCCTTGCGTTTCTGGCGGTAGAGGATGTATGCCTTAGCGGTTCTTGCGTGTCCGTTCTCTATAAGAACTTTCTCGACAGCATCCTGGACTTCTTCAACGCTTGGAATAGTGTGGCCGTCAAACCGTTCCTCCAAAATTGTTACAACTTTACTAGACAATTCCTCAGCTAGTTTTCTATCCTTACCGCCAACAGCTACAGCTGCTTTGAAAATAGCGTTCGTGATTTTTTCTTGATCGAAGTCGACGATCCTTCCGTCTCGTTTTCGAACCTTTGTAATGACTTTTAATATTGGTGTCATCGGTTCTCCTCCTTGCCAAACGGTGAAGCATCGTCTGAGCTACAGACGACGAAGTCCTCTGCGGATGAATTCAAGTGAGAGTCAAGCTCCTGACGGAGTGAAAGTAGACTACGGGCTGGAATGCGTATTAAGATTTCTAGACAGTTTCATATAAAATGTTGTACTGCCGTATTTCCAAACTTATTTACGCAAGGCAAATTTGAAAGAGGAAATTCCGCTCGGCAGCAATTTTGGTTGAGTGGACTTGAAATTGATACCGCACCTAACAGTCGACGAAGTCTCTTCAACCAGTTTGAGATGAGCAGCGGTCTCACCGTAGAATCCTAAATATCGCCATGGATTAATGATAAAAAGTTTCTGGTGAGGTAGATCGAGTGCAATCGAAGTCAACTCGATATGGTTTACTTTGCTCGTCTCACTGCAAGTAGGAAGAGTTGCAAGTTCTGAAAGAAAATAGGATGTCAGCCTCGAAAGTATGCAGTTGAGATCTACCGCGAAAGCGCTTGTCAATGTCTTGAGGGCACTCTGAACATCAAGATTTCTATGATACCAGATAACCAACCGCGTTCCGATATTACACCTGGCCTACCTACAAACATCGTGCACTGTGAATGGATTCCGATGCATCTAAAGTGAGTCACGGTCCCGCTAGGGTACATCATTGACAAATATACGTCATTTATGTCTGCTTTCAAAAGCTAATATGACGCGTTCTTATACAGATACGGCCAATCGGAGTAATTTGGCACGCTCGGAAAGCTTGCTGGACGTTTTCCTTTCGAGCGGATCCATGATTGCTGTGTTGGACAAAGTCTTCGAGTATGGGTTGGAGTTGTTGAATATACCTATGGCTTAGAAAGATTTGTATGGAGAGCTTAAGAAAATCTTGTCGGAAACAACTTTCTTAATGAGGTTCAAGTCATGGGAATAATCGCTCTAGACGCAACAAGTTTTGGCTCGATAACGATCTCAGGCAAGAAGTACGATCACGATGTCTATGTCTTCTGGGATGGTACGGTTGAGCGAAGAGTTGGAGATCACACAGTTTCAGCAAGACAAATGGAATACATCGTCAAGAAGAAACCACAAATCATAATAATTGGTACCGGGCAGTTCGGAGTAGTTCGCGTACCATCTGAATCTGAGAAGTTGGCGAAGGGGCAGAACATAGAGGTCGTGAAGGCTCGGACACCGCAGGCGATCGGGATTTTCAACGAAGCGATGAAACAAGGCAAGCGAGTTTCAGCAATAATTCATGTAACATGTTGAGGGGAAAGTCAACAATAGCGTTGATGGTTCTCCAACCAATGCGGAGCGTAGTTGATTTGACGTCCGCTCAACCTCGATTGTGGTCATAGGGTTACGTTTAGAGCCTACATCAGTCGCGGGGAAGCGCAAGGTTTAACATTCAATGTGATTTACGGACTCAGCGAAGGGCGGAGAAAGTGGAGGAGAGGGTTGTCACAAACACAAGCCAGATCGCTGACAGCATCTATTTGATCGACGTTTACGGCTACGGACTAAGAGGAATGATCTCGCTCTACATTCTGAAAGGTGAGAAGACGGTCGTTCTGGATTCGGGAACTGCCGACTCTACAGAAGGGCTTACGACCGCCATGAGTTCTCTAGGCATCGACTTCAACTCAGTTCGGTACATAATGGTAAGCCATCGTCATCATGATCATGCAGGCGGAGCAGCCATATTACTCAAGCATTTCCCAAACGCTCAGGTTGGAGTGCATGAATTCGCAAAGAAACACGTGATGAATCCTTCAAAGGTCAATGAGGGGGCAAGGGAGGCATTCGGAAGATTCGCGGTGCCTATGGAATCTATCAAAGACGAGGGGAAGATCCTGATCCTTGAGGAGAATGAAACCTTCCAAGTTGGCAACAATCACGAGCTTGAAATAGTATACACCCCAGGACATACATCGGATCATTTTGCCTTTTACGAAAAGAAGACCGGCCTACTGTTTTGCGGCGACGCAGTCGGAACTTTCGGACCTATGTCCAAAACGATTACGCCAACGAGCTTTCCTCCAAGCTTCAAGTATGATAACTATGCCGCTTCGATCCGGAAGCTGTTAACATACGATGTCAACATCCTGGCATTCCCTCACTTCGGCGCAGTCATTGGAAGTAGAGCAAAAGCGATCCTAAGAAAAAGTCTAGAGGTCACTGAGGATTGGAAAAGGTTTGTAGATAAACTCAGAGAGAAAAACCTAGACGAATATTCAATCGCCAAAGCACTCCAAGATTCTTGTATCGGAGAATTGGAGATATTCCCTACAAGTATCAGAGGAATGATCGGTTCAGCATTGGCACAAGGCTTCTTAATGGGAATATGAATCGACCGGGAATCTATCTAGGAAAAACGCAGATGATCCAGAAATTCTTTGCCACAATAAAAGTATACAATGGAATGATTGATACTATTCCTAGAAGTAGACCGAGCTTGACGACTCTAAGAACCAACTCGTATCTATTCTTGCCGAGAGGATAATGTACAGCCATGAAAGGAATGACAAGAATGATCAACTTCATGAATACAGCTGCAGCAGATCCGGCTCCACTTACGCTGTGGAGGAGAGGAGCGAAGATCTTATTCGTCTCGTAGGCGAATGGAATAGTCTTCAGTCCATAGATTGTACTTGCAATGTCGAGAAGATTCAAAACGAAGAGCATGGTAAAAGCTGTCCAGAGCGCTAACTGCAAGCTTCGGGGATTTATACTCATTATCAGTCTCTTCTCACGATCATAGCGGGCTTGATTCGCTCTACGAATGTAGATGCCTATATTCAGTATAGATCCCATATTCGTCACCAGCCGAAACGCGCATTATTAACTCCGAAGAGCCCTATGGAAATCTCCTTTTCCCTTTATGAATTTTGTGAAAGCGCGTATCAAAGCGGTTGAAAAACCTTTAAACTTGGAAACATAGACTCAGGGAGCGGTGGTTCTGATGAGGAAAGTCAAAGTGATGCCGACCGACTATGTAACAGAAACATACGCGATGCTTGACCGTGGAGGCCTTCTTCTGTCGACATCTGGGAAGAATGAAAAACTCAACGTTATGACGATCGGCTGGGGTCTGGTGGGTATACTTTGGTATAACCCTACGTTCGCGGTGGCCGTGAGACCGACAAGATACACGTACAGGCTGCTGGAAGAGTCTAATGAATTCACAGTTAACGTTCCAAGTGGAGGCATGGAGAAGGTTATCGAATATTGTGGAAACGTTTCAGGTCGAGACCACGACAAATTCAGAGAGATGAACCTCACGCCGCTACCAGGGAGGCGGGTGAAATCTCCAATGATCTCTGAATGCGTCGTACATTATGAATGCAATGTTATCTACAAGACGAAAATTAAGATAGGCCATCTGCCGAAAGAAATCGTATCAAAGTACTATCCCTCAAAAGACTACCATACTCTGTACATTGGAGAAATACTTTCAGTGCTTGCTGATAAGGACGCAAAAGAGAAACTTAGTCCACTTAGCCCATTATCATCTGAAAGAGCGGTCTAACAGAAGTGCTGTTCAATCTCTCTTGCTAGCATAGTAGAATCCAACCTCTCATACCCAAGTGTCTGAGCAATCTCTACTGCATCGTACTTCTGACCCTTAGACCACAAATCTTTCAGAAAACGTCCAGCATCTAGCGAATTGAACCATTTCTCCCCAAATCTATCCTTCAGAAAAGCTCTAAGTTGAGTTTCAAGAGTCCAAGCCCTAAGATATTGAGCACAATAGAATCCATCATCTACATCAGAGAGATAATGGCTTCTTGGATGAATGAACTTGAGAGCCTCTTCAAGCGTCGTCTTATACGCCTCGTCCATTCCTTCCAATGAATTTCTGTGAAGCTTGAGCTCATAGGAGAGCTTTGCACCATACCGTCTCAAGAAAAAGAGTTTATTCAAGAAAGCAAAATCCAAATACTCGTCTAAGCGGTCTATCCGAATAAAGGTTGCCAGCCAATTCTCATCGTGGACTAAATATTCAAAGAGGAAAGCGAAACTTTCCGTAACGGAGCTATCGCCAAGATATTTGTATTCAACCTCTAGACGGGGATCCACTGAACCAAAGTGTTCAGCATGCCCAGCTTCATGGAAGAGCGTTGTGTAATCATCATAGCCGCCGACTGGCATAACAACGAGCTTAACATCGTCGGGAACCTTTATTGCAGCGACGAATGCACGGGGGGACTTCTTAGGCCTCTCTGCTGTATCCAAGTCAACGTTCTTTTGTTCACCTAGCTTTATTCCAATGCCGTTCAAAGTGCGCTTCAGCGTCTCGACCATCTCTTCCCTCTTGAAGTAACGGTCGAACTCTCTTCCTCTAAATAGATAGGATACGTCATGCTTCTCAACAGCCTCAAGCCCAATCCCTAGTCGTGTCCTAACGAATTCGCGCATCATCTTCGTGTACAAGCGATCCGTTCTGTTGATGAAATCACGCATAGCCTGTTCAAGACCGTGCAGGTCGATTCTCTTAATGTCTCGGTAAAGAGCTACATAATCCTCATAGCCCAACTTTCTGGCTGTCTTATGCAGCTTCCCAACGCGGTCTTGCAAAATGACATTGATTCTTTCTATCACACTGTTTCTTGCGGCGTATATTCTCCCTCTTACAGTTCTGTCAGGCTCATTCGCCATTTTGACGGCTGCTAGTCTGAAAGGGATCTCTTCGGAGTCAACTCGCACATTCTCCTGCGCTTCCATCGTCTCAAATTTGTCTGTCAATTCCTTTACAGCCATCTCAAGGTAATTACTTACCAGAAACTGCTGGAGGTACCCAAGTCTTCTCTCTCTGTCTCCAAACGCTCTTTGTCTCTCCGCTTTGATGTTTAGAATCAAGTCTTCTTTGAATAGATGTCTATGCTTCTCATAGATCGAAGAGAGATTCATCTCTTCCTTAAGTCCACTCCAGTTTAGGTAGAATTCACTTTCCTTCTCCCGATGGAAATGTTCCATTTCCTTTGCAACTGAATCCAAGTCGAACATGAGATCAGCACCTAGCTTAACCCACAAGCTTCATGAAGATTCAAGCTTTTCTTTAAGGAACATTATAGCCATACAGGAGAAGATTCAAGGGTCTGAAATGAGGAAGATAGCCTTCCTACTGCTCACCTATCTAGGTCTTCACTTATTGATAATTGGTCTTCCTAGAACATATGTTTTCGACGAATACTGGTATGTGCCGTCAGCGCAGAGGATAATTCAAGATGGCGTCAATCTGAGACCTGAACATCCCCCATTGGCTCAAGTTCTCATAGCGACAGGAATAACTCTATTCGGGGATAACCCGCTGGGATGGCGTATCTTCAGTGCAATCTTCGGGGTCCTATCGATTCTGGCCTTATATCTTCTGGTGAAGGAGATCTCTAAAAATGAATGGACGGCGTTCATGTCAGCTGCCTTACTATCTTTTGAGAAGATGTTCTTCACCTTCAGTTCACTCGCCTTGCTAGATATCTTCTTCATCTTCTTCATGATCTTGAGTTTCCACTTATTCTTCAGGAAGGATTTGGCTCGATCCGCTTTGGCGGCTGGAATTGGGGCCGTATGCAAACTTAACGCAGTTCTAGCCAGCCCAATCTTGATTCTTTATCAGATTTTCGACCGATTTTCTCTATCAATTAGACCTTGGTTAAAATCTATTCGATGGATGAAGATGCTGATTTGGGTAAGTGTTTTCTCAGCCTCGTTTTTCATCCTCTTATACCTTTTCGATCGGGTCTACACCGGACCGGATCTGGAGATGTTGTCGAACCCTGTCAACCACCTGAAATACATGCTGGAAATCCACAGCTCCACGGCCTGGTCTAGGGGTGATGAACCCGGGCCATGGGCTTGGATCTACTCGCCTAGAAACTACTATTACGGAAATCTGTCCATCGCGAGAGTTCCATTCTTAGAAGTCTTTAACCCATTTGTTACAGGTTTGTCGCTAGTCTCAGTTCCATATGCGATATATAATCTCTGGAGGACGAAGGATCGGCTCTCTTTGTTCGCTCTCATCTGGTTTTCAGTAACATATTTCGTCTGGTTTCCATCCTACTTCATCTTCTCTCGTCCGCTATTCTCATTCTATATACTGGCTACGATCCCCTCGATATGCGTCCTTAATGCAATCTTTTTCCAAAATGATAGAAAAGTTGCGGGAAGTATAGTGATCATGGCGGTTACATACTTCTTGTTCTTCCAATGTGCGTCATGCATGATCGTGAAGAGGATTAGAGACACAGTCTCGAAGGATGTTAGGGGTGTCTTTTTGGAACATAGGATAGTGTGCTGGAGAGTAGAGCAGCAATTACTCTAATTTCCACGAGAATATTGAAGAAGTTCGTAATTGAAGGTACTGAAAAGATGACGATAGGCGATGTGATGATACTCCTCCGGGGAAGATCCATGCACGGATTCAGTCTGGCGTGAAGATTCTTCAATTCATAATTGCGAGCATCGACCTTGGCGAAGTAGCTAGACATGGAGCTCCTCTGACATAGTTCCAAAATATTCTTTTCCTTCGATCTGCTT